>Ga0208269_100004_pt1 | contig 290011 bp, 254 predicted proteins | sample LakWasMe88_LOW11_2_FD_183912 | JGI IMG/M metagenome (GOLD analysis project Ga0208269, IMG submission 183912) | Freshwater sediment methanotrophic microbial communities from Lake Washington under simulated oxygen tension - Sediment Metagenome... | ecosystem: Environmental > Aquatic > Freshwater...
TACCAATTTCGCCATCTGGGCTAAAGAAGCTGTGCATTTTAAAGGAAGAATAAATATTGTCAACCAGAAAAACGAAAAAATCCCTGCGTGCAAATGACCCGCAGGCCCAGCGTGAAGCTGAGTTATATCAAACACCATTGCCCAGTCGTGAACTGGTGTTGCAGTTGCTGTCAGACCAAGGTGTGCCCCTGAGTGCTGACCAGATTTATGTGTTGCTCGACATCGGCCATGATGAGCGAGATATTTTTAACCGCAGGCTGGGTGCCATGGAACGCGATGGCCAGCTTATGCGCAACCGTAAGGGTGCATTTTGTCTGCTGGATAAGATTCATCTGATCGCCGGCACGGTCTTTGGCCACAGTGATGGCTTCGGCTTTTTGGTGCCAGATGATAAAACCAAAAACCCGGAAGATATTTTCCTCGGTCCGAAAGAGATGACACTGGTCATGCACGGCGACCGCGCCATGGTGCGTCTGGCGGGCGTTGATCGAAAAGGTCGCCCCGAGGGCAAGCTGGTCGAAGTGCTGGAGCGTGCCAATAAAACATTGGTGGGGCGCGTGATTCGGGCGCAGGGCGTGACCATTGTGGCGGCAGAAGACAAGCGTATCAGCCAGGATGTACTGATTCCCTATCACCTAGATATGGACGCGCAAGTCGGGCAGATTGTCACTGTCGAGCTCACCGAGTATCCCTCTTCACACTCTAGCCCCATGGGCAAGATTTTAGAGATTTTGGGAAACTATGCTGATAGCGGCATGGAGATCGAAATCGCGTTGCGCAAGCATCATTTGCCACACCAGTTTAATCCTGCTGCAGTTAAGCAGGCTGAAGACTTCCCCAGAACCGTGCAGGCCAAAGATTACAAAGGCCGCAAGGATTTGCGTGATCTTGCCTTGATTACGATTGATGGCGAAACGGCGCGTGACTTTGATGATGCCGTGTTTGCTGAACCGCAGGGCAAAGGCTGGCGCCTGGTGGTAGCGATTGCCGATGTGAGCTTTTATGTCCAGCCGGGCGATGCATTGGATAAAGATGCCTACGACCGCGGCAACTCGGTGTATTTTCCACGCCGCGTGATTCCCATGTTGCCAGAGGCATTATCTAACGGCCTATGCTCGCTTAACCCAGATGTTGAGCGCTTGTGCATGGTGTGCGATATGCAAATTGATAGCCAAGGCGTAGTCAAGCAATACCAATTTTACCCGTCAGTGATGTTGTCTAAAGCGCGCATGACCTACACCAAAGTGGCGGCGCTGCTGCAAGGTGAGGATGCGGCTTTAACTGAAGAGTACGCCTGGTTGTTGCCGCATGTGCAAAACTTAAATAGCTTGTTTAGGCTGATGCTGACCCAGCGTGAAAAACGTGGTGCGGTGGAGTTTGAATCGACCGAAACCATGATGGTGTTTAACGATAACGGCAAAATCGACAAGATTGTGCCCGTGGTCCGTAATGACGCTCATAAGTTGATTGAAGAGTGCATGCTGGCGGCGAACGTCTGTGCAGCAGACTTTTTACTTAAAAACGAACAAACCTGCTTGTTCCGTATCCACGAAGGCCCGACGCCAGAAAAACTCGAAGCCTTGCGCCTGTTTATGGGCGAGTTTGGCTTTGGCGTAGGTGGCGGTGAAAATCCAAGCGCCAAAGATTATGCCAAGCTCATGCAGCGCATTAAAGCTCGGCCAGATGCGCAATTGTTGCAAACCGTGATGTTGCGTTCCATGCAGCAAGCAGTTTACAGCCCGGATAATGTCGGCCATTTTGGGCTGGCGTATGAGGCCTATACCCATTTCACTTCGCCCATCCGCCGTTACCCTGACTTGCTAGTGCATCGTGCCATCAAGGCAGTGGTCGAAGGCAAGCGTTATCAGGCCAAAGACTGGCATCAGTTGGGCATGCATTGTTCAATGACTGAGCGCCGGGCTGATGATGCCACGCGTGACGTCACCAACTGGCTCAAATGTTTCTACATGCAGGACAAAGTGGGTGAAGTGTTTAGTGGCACGGTTGCAGGGGTGACTGGCTTTGGCTTGTTTGTGGCGCTAGATGAAGTCTACGTTGAGGGGCTGTTACACGTCACGGACCTGGGCAACGACTATTTTATTCACGATAAGGCACGCCATGAAATGGTCGGAGAGCGCACCGGTGTGCGCTACCGCTTAGGTGACCGCTTGACGGTAAAAGTAGTGCGCGTGGATTTGGAAACTTCTCGCATCGACTTTACCTTGGTAGGGTCCATGGAGACCGCTTCTGAGTCCGCCGAGCCAGCATTGTTGGGTGGCGATGATAAGCCAACCAGCAGCCGAAGCCGTCCCTCTAAGGCAGCCCCGGCTAAAGCTGCGCCAGCGGCTTGGGCCAAGTCGGCAACTGCGCCGGCAAAATCAGCCCCCACTGCCAAGCCATCTCGCAAGTCAGGCGAAAAACCTGCTGCAGGCAAGGCTGCAGCCGATAAATCACGCTCGGCTAAAGACAAAGGTCGTCATTCGGCACAAAAAAATAAAGGCAAACCCAAAGCAAAAGCCCGATAATAGCGGCTTGAGTTAGTTTTTGCGTTTTTAAGCAATCTATTCGCGCAGTGCTTGGCAATGTTTATTTCATTGCCAGGTCTGCGCGATTCGTGTTTTTATCTTTTGCTGCTTGTAGGCAAAAGTCATCAAAAAATAAGGAGTCACTATGTCAGAAACCCGCATTCTGTTCGGTTTTCATGCGGTGTTGAGTCGCATGCGCCAGCACGGTATCAGCATTCAGGAAATTATTATTGATCAAGACCGTGTCGATGCACGCATGCGCGATTTGCTTGAAATGGCCAAGTCACAAAATATCCGCGTGATTCAAGCCGAGCGTCATCGTTTGGATGGCTTTATTGGCGCCCATGGCCGTCACCAGGGCGTGATTGCCCGAGTCGTTGAAACGCCTATGCCTTACAAAGATATTCATGATGTGCTGGAATCCGACCTCGATGAGCCACCATTTTTCCTGATTCTGGACGGTGTGCAAGACCCGCATAACCTCGGCGCTTGTTTGCGCGTGGCCGATGCCATGGGTGTACATGCGATTATTGCGCCTAAAGACCGTTCTGTCGGCTTAAACGGTACGGTACGTAAAGTCGCCAGTGGTGCCGCAGAGACTGTGCCGTTTATCTCGGTGACCAATCTGGCCCGGACCATTCGTGAGTTGAAAGAAGCGGGTGTGCATATTGTCGGCACCACCATGGATGCGCCTAGCTCCTTGCATAACACCAAACTGGAAGGCCCGATTGCACTGGTGATGGGCGCAGAGGGTGATGGCATGCGTCGTTTAACCCAAGAAACCTGTGATGCGCTGATCACCATCCCGATGTTCGGCTCGGTGCAAAGCTTGAATGTCAGCGTGGCTAGCGGCATTGCGCTCTATGAGATTCGCCGTCAGCGCGTGCTGGCGGGCGGCAAAGCCTAGTCTACCCATGTTGACCTTGCATGATTTGTGGCTGCAACTGCGCCAACGCGCCCGGCGTTTATGGCTGGGCCAGTCGCTGGCGTTTCTGGGCGCCATTGTCGCGGTGCCTATCCCTTTGCTGATGCCCTTGCTGGTTGATGAAGTACTGTTGCATCAACCAGGCAAGCTCACGCAACTCATGCGCTGGTTATTGCCCGCGGATTGGGTGGGGCCGATTGGTATTATCCTGTGCGTAACATTGATAACCATGACTTTACGTCTGTCAAGCGTGTTGCTGGGGGTCGCCACCACACGCATCTTTGTCGGCTTATCCAAGCAGGTGACGCTGGGTGTGCGCCAGACCTTGCTCGACAAACTCGCTCGCATTCGCATGCAGGTGTATGAAACGCTGGGCGCAGGTCAGATCACCGCGCGCCTGCTCACGGATATTGAAACGCTGGACAAATTTCTGGGCGAAACCATCGCCAAAGTGATCGTCGCTGTACTTAGTGTGATTGGTGTCGCTGCAGTGTTGCTGTGGATGCATTGGCAATTAGCGTTGATTATCTTGCTGCTAAACCCATTTGTCATCGGGCTAACCATGGTGCTGGGTAAAAAGGTCAAAGTGTGGAAGCAACGCGAAAATAGTGCTTTTGAACTGTTGTCGCAATCCGTCAGCGAAACCCTCGAAGTCATGCAACAACTGCGTGCCAGCAACAGCGATAAACGCTTTTTAGATAAAGCCAAGCAAGCTGCCGAAGCCGTGCGTGCCGCTGCCACAGCATCTGGGTGGAAGTCTGACGCCTTATCGCGGTTGTCATTCGGGATCTTTCTGTTTGGCTTTGAAATCTTCCGCGCCGTCGCCATGCTGATGGTGGTGTTCTCCAACCTGTCAGTCGGGCAAATGATCGCCGTGTTTGGCTACTTATGGTTCATGATGGGACCTGTGCAAGAACTGCTCTCGGTGCAGGTGTCTTATTACGCAGCCAAAGCCGCATTAGGGCGGATTAATCAGGTGCTAGATGCGGATGAAGAGCCACATTACCCTGCGCAAGTGCAAGGTTTTTCTGCACAAAGTCCGGCGGCCATTCGCTTGCAAAATGTCTCTTTTGCTTATGGCGAAGGCAGTGCTATCCTCGACGACGTTACCCTGAATATTGCCCCTGGCGAGCAAGTTGCGCTGGTCGGCGTCTCAGGCGCAGGCAAATCCACGCTGGTGCAATTACTGCTTGGCTTGTATGCCCCAAGCAGTGGTCACATTTTGTTTAACGGGCAAGCCATCGAGCAACTAGGCTACGCTCAAATTCGCGAACACCTTGGCGTCGTGTTGCAACAGCCCATGCTGTTTAACGATAGCGTGCGACAAAATTTGAGTTTAGATCAACCCTATGCCGACGATGCCCTGTGGCAAGCGCTAGAAGTCGCCCAACTGGCACAATTTGTCCGCGACCTGCCGGAAGGCCTAGACACCCAATTAGGCCGCAGTGGCGTGCGTTTGTCAGGCGGCCAGCGGCAGCGTCTGGCCATTGCGCGCATGATGCTCAAACAGCCACAAATCGTGATTTTAGATGAAGCGACTTCTATGCTCGATACGCACACCGAAGCCTTGCTGCATCAAGCCATGCGCACATTTTTGCGCGGCCGCACCACGATTATCATTGCCCACCGCTTATCAGCGGTGAAAGAGGCTGATCGTGTATTGGTGTTTGATGGTGGCCGTATTATAGAAGAAGGGCAGCACGAGGCGCTGGTTCAGCAGGCGGGTAGTGTGTATCAGCGGTTGTATGGGCAGCAGGGATAGTATTGCTGCATCAGATTCGCACTTACTTCTGACATAAGAATAGCCGTTCCACTTGATCACCACAGGCTAATGCAAAGAACTCTTAACGCAAATGTGAAGTTGTGAAGACTTTAATTTTCATATTCTGGAATGACGTCATTTACACAGTCTGAAAATTGAATGCCTTTTGATTGGTCATAGCAGTCTGCTTTTATCATACAAAGTTTTTCTTTATTTCTGCGAGAGGCTAACTCGTAGTTAATCAGTTCATCATCGTTTTGTGATTTCATAACTTCAGAAAATATCTTATTTCTATCTTTGCTTTCTTGTTTCTCTAAAGCTCTATATTCTTTTAGGCACTCTGTTTGTTCTTTAGAAGGTGGAGTGTATTCAGAATTGTTTGGTTTAGAGCTACATGAGCATAGAGCCATGGCAATGGTCAATGTCAAATAAAAAAATTTACTGAGGGGGGGAAGAACATTAGTGTTCACCTATTAAGTAGCCACCCAAATGATGCTATGTAAACAAGCGATAGGTTAATGTAAAACCATTAATACAGAGCATCTATATCATCCCCATAGGCTTTAGCCATAGGTTGCCAGGGTATAGCAGCAATTAACTGATTATGGCACGCGCGACACTTCATGACCAGGTTTCGAAGTTTCACCAACTTCATTCAGCACATGCGTAATTTCCCCCGTACCGCCCAGTGACACGCTGGTGACATGGCTAAAACGAATATTCTCGCCTGCGGGTGCCTCAATCGCGCTATTGAGTTTGACTTCAGGGTTTTCGTTAAAGAAGCAATAAACGCCCATACCGATGGCGGTGTGGCGGGTGACCTGATCGCCTACTTTATAAGAAGCAAATCCATTAACCCTACCATTCATCCAGCTTGGCTGGTTAGGCACGTCATAAGGCGCTTCGCTTTGGTAAAAGTAGACCGCGCCGTTCTCACCATTCCACACGGTTTGGTAATTATGAAAGTGTTCGACAAACAGGCCGTACATGGTGACGTCATCCCCATTGACGACAATGCCGTGTTTGGTTTTATTGGTTGCCCAGCCAATGCCGTTGCCGTGGTCGCCGCGCCATACCCACAGGTTGTCGCCAATCACATGGTTGCTGTTGATGATGACGCTGTGCGTGGCATTACCCACCGCCGCGCCGCCTACCCTAAAAAACACGTCGTGCAGGGTGGTGGGGTTCTGTGCATGGCTGATGCTGCTTTTGCTGTCGCCGAGTTGCAGCAATACTTCAGAGTTCTTTTCACCGGCATCAAATAACACACCCCCGAGTTTAACGCCGTCGATATCGGCTATGGTCATGGCGACATTACCCGCCACTGGTTGCAAGGTGGCTATGCCCAGGCCTAGCACAATGGTGTTAGGCAGGTTGACTTGCAAGGGTTGGTTTAGGCGGTAAATGCCGGGTGTTAGCAGCAGGTGTTTGCCTTTGCCTAGAGCGGCATTGATAGTCGCGGCTGTATCGGTGGCCGCTTTGGCGATATAAAATTGCGTGAGCGGTACGGTCTCACCCTGTGGGCGTGTATCTTGCCAGGAGATGCCCTGTGTGTTGCTGCGCAGGGCGGGTACAAACACCTGGTAAGCACCAGCGTTGTCCAGGGTTAAAAACGGTTTTTCACGCACAACGGGGGTTTGTTCTACCACCGTGTAAGGCGGCGTCGGCCAGTGTTCGGCATCCGGCGCGTTTTTCACGCCGACAAACACCATGTTCCAGTTGGCATTGGTCCAGCTGCCCATGTTTGAGTTTCTTGTCAGCCATTGCTGCTGGGTGCCAGAGTTGATTTGCTGGTCAATCAGGCTATCGGCAATAAAGCCGCCGCTGGACCAGCCGCCGTTGTCATCGAGTAGCATGTTGCCGCGCACATGAATGCGACGCAGTGGCGCTGCTTGCGAGACGGCCCATTGCATGGTGCCGTTGTCTGGCGTGACCGACAGGTTTTCTACGCTACGCCAGAAGTTTTGCGTGGCATCTTCTTCATGCCAGGCGGCTTCGACCTGGATGCCGCCTTGTAGCATCACATCATCGGGAAACTGCCCCAAACCTAACAGTTGCGTATAAAAGCCGAGTTTGACTTTGTTGTGATACACGCCGGGTTTAAACAGCACGGCATAGCGCTCAGGCCCAAACTGGTTGCTTTCTTGTTGTTTGAACAAGTTATCGAGTTTGGTTTGGATGACCTCAGGCGACATTCCGGGGTCCAGAATCATCACGTTCGGGCCAAAATCAGGCGTCTCAGGCTGCACTTTTTTCGCATCAGTTGCCTGGCAACCCAGTAATAATAAGGCGGCAAATCCGGCGCTAAGCGTTTTGAGTGTTGAGCAAGCTGGCAAAAAAGGACGCATAATAAAGAGTGCTTTCAATCTAATTCATTTCATGAATGACCGTCATACGGCGCACGAAATTCCATTTTTTTATTTTCTGACCATTGCCAAGCGCCTCTGACAACACGATGACACGAGATATTTAGCCGAGATTTAGCGTGCTCAGCGTATCACTACGCACGCGAGAAAGTAATTGAGCATCGTCAATCAGCGACTCCCCAAACGAGGGAATCAGGGCTTTGAGTGTGTCCTGCCATTGTTGGCTTTGCATGCGGTTGGCGAAGCAGCGTTGCAGCACATCCAGCATGGCTTTTACGCTCACCGAAGCCCCTGGTGAGGCGCCCAGCAGGGCGGCTAAACTGCCATCGCTGCTGGCGACAATCTCTGTGCCAAACTCCAGCTTGCCCCAGTGCTGGTGGCAGCGCTTAATGATTTGCACACGCTGTCCGGCATGTGCCAACTGCCAGTCTTCACTACGGGCATCTGGCAAAAACACGCGCAAAGAGGCCATGCGTTGCTCATGGCTTTGAAAGACTTCTTTAATCAGGTATTTGGTCAAGTCCATATTGTGGCGACCGGCGCCCAATAAGCTCTTCAGGTTTTTTAATTTGACTGATTTTGCGAGGTCAAAACGCGAACCTTGTTTGAGAAAGCGGGTGGTAAACCCCGCGTAGGGGCCAAACAGTAGGGCGGGCTGGCCTTGTATCATGCGCGTGTCTAAATGTGGCACAGACATTGGCGGCGCGCCGACTGCCGCCTGGCTGTAGACTTTGGCATGATGCGTATTGATCAGTTGAGTGTTGTTGCAAATCAGCCATTGGCCGCTGACCGGGAAACCACCATAACCATGCGCTTCGGGGATGCCTGACTGTTGCAGCAAAGGCAATGCGCCGCCGCCTGCGCCCAAAAACACAAATTTGGAGTGATAACTCTGTGACTGGCCTGAAGGCAAATGTTGTATATCTACATGCCAGCTATGTTGTTCACGTTGTTTAGCTTGTTTGAGTTTGGTTACGCGTGACTGTGTGAGCAAGGTGAAGTTAGGACGTGTTTTGAGGTAATTGACCAGTTGGCGCGTCAGCGCGCCAAAATTCACATCCGAGCCATGAGCGACGCGGGTGGCAGACATGTTGTCGGTACTTTTGCGGCCAGCCATCATGAGCGGCATCCAGTCATTCAATGTGCTGGCCTGGTCACTCCATTGCATGTCAGCAAACAGCGGGTGCGCTTGCAAAGCATCAAAACGCTTACGCAAAAATGCCGCATCTTTTTCGCCCCATACGGCGCTCAGGTGTGGCACGCGCTGAATAAAGTCAGCGGCATTTAAAACACCATCTTTTACCAGGCTAGACCAGCATTGCAGCGAGACTTCAAACGCTGCATTGATTTCGAGCGCACGGCGAATCTGAATGTCGCCATGTTTATCTTTAGGGGTGTAGTTGAGCTCACAATAACCGGCGTGACCGGTGCCCGCATTGTTCAGTGCATCTGAACTTTCGAGGGCAACATCATCGAGTTGCTCTACCATGCAAATATGCAGGCTTGGGTCGAGTCGATGTAGCAGAACTGCCAGCGTAGCGCTCATAATGCCGCCGCCAACCAACAATACATCGAGATCAGTTGTTGCCATGGTTCGTGATTCCCCTGTGATGAGGCGCCTGGATGTCAAACGCACAATCATAATGCCGCCGCGCATTATAATATAAATCGAAAAACACGCTGCATAGGCGACATTCAATGGCTGTTAAACCAGTTGCCATTGCAATGACGCCAACTTGTCAACAAAAGGCTTTTGCGGTAATCTCTGACATTAGCAATAAACGCTTTAAAACTAGAAAAAAACGAATCCTGACTTGAGGTTAGGGTGAACAGTTAGCAAGCACCATTGGGTTGTGAATCAGGTGCGGTTATGCTTTCGATGTTGCCTTAGGCGCTATCAATTGTTGGGCTTACTGTGGAACACATGATTGGGGTGCGTATGAAAAATCCGCTGGAATCTGTTACGGGGTCCATCATTTCAGGGTTGATATTAACCCTGGTTCTATTTTTTTTTCTTAAGAATTTTATTGTGGCGGGGAGCTAATCCATGGAACTGCTTCCTGCACTGGCAAGATGGATCCACTTCCTGGCAGGGATTACCTGGGTCGGATTACTGTATTACTTTAATCTGGTGCAAATGGCCGGATTGAAAGCAGCTGCCGCTGATGGTACGGCAGCAGGTATTAACAAGCATATTGCGCCGCGTGCACTGCTATGGTTTCGCTGGTCTGCAGTGGTCACCTGGTTAGCAGGCGCGGCCTTGTTAGGCCCGCACTTTACGGACGCTTTTGCGTTGCGCAACGGCTTTGAACTTATCGGTGTGGGTGCCTGGTTAGGCACCATTATGCTGTTTAATGTCTGGGTGCTGATTTGGCCAAACCAGAAAAAGATTCTTGGTTTTGTGCCTGCGGATGATACGGCCAAAAACAAAGCGCGACGCGTCGCCATGCTGGCATCGCGAACCAATCTGGTACTCTCATTGCCCATGCTGTTTTTGATGGCCAATGGCTTGAGTCATCGCGCAGTATTAGGGTTTTAACGGCTTAAAGGCGTTTACGGCGGCTTAAGCCGCCGTTTTTGTTTTTTGAAAAAGGGTTTGAAATGCATTCGGAACATTTAATGAACACCTATGGCAGGCAGCCTGTGACTTTTGTCAAAGGCGAGGGCGTCTGGCTAACAGATACTGCCGGTGATCGCTATCTGGATGCACTGTCAGGTGTCGCAGTGAATGGATTGGGTCATGCCCATCCAAAGTTTGTAGCAGCGCTCAATGCGCAAATCGCCAAGCTGATCCATGTGTCTAATATCTATCAGATTGCCGAGCAATCTGCCTTGGCCGATAAATTGGCTGAGTTGTCGGGCATGGACCGCGTGTTCTTCTGTAACTCAGGCTGTGAGGCCAATGAGGCCGCCATCAAGCTGGCAAGGTTGTATGGCCACAACAAAGGCATAGACCATCCCGAAATCATTGTCATGGATCAAAGTTTTCATGGCCGCACCATGGCAACCTTGTCTGCCACTGGCAACCGCAAAGTACAAGCGGGCTTTGAGCCACTGGTGAGTGGTTTCCTGCGCGTGGCATTTGATGATATTGAAGCGGTGAAAACCATTGCCTCACACAAAAACAAGGTGGTGGCTATTTTGGTCGAGCCGGTGCAAGGTGAGGGCGGCATACATATTCCGGCCAGCCTCAAGGCGTATTTGCAAGGCCTGCGCGAAATTTGTGATGCGAATGGCTGGTTGCTGATGCTGGACGAAGTGCAATCTGGTATCGCCAGAACCGGCACCTGGTTTGCATTCCAGCATACCGGCATCGTGCCGGATGTGATGACGTTGGCCAAGGGCCTCGGCTCAGGCGTGCCGATTGGTGCTTGTGTGGCACGTGGCGTCGCAGCAGAGACATTTACCCCAGGTAAACACGGCTCTACTTTCGGCGGTAACCCGTTAGCGACCGCAGCTGGTTTGGCGACGCTCGATATCATTACTGAAGAGAAACTTCGCGAAAATGCGCAGATGGTGGGCGACTATATCCGTGAACAATTTACTGCCGCGCTCAAAGGTGAAGCTGGTGTGATTAACATCCGCAACGCTGGCATGATGATAGGTATTGAACTAGATAGACCTTGTGCAGACCTGGTCAAGCAGGCGCTAGCGGCCAAGTTGCTGATCAACGTCACGTCTGAAAAAGTGATTCGTTTGTTGCCATCGCTGGTGATGAGCAAACAAGAGGCGGATGAACTGGTGAGCAGATTGACGCCGCTGATATTGAATTTTTTAAAGGCAAGCGCTTGATTTAACAAGCGCCCAACACATTATGAGTATTAAACATTTTCTGCAATTTAATGACCTGACCCGTGATGAGATCGAACACATCTTTGCGCGTGCTAAGTGGATCAAATCGCAGTTTAAAGACTACAAACAATACTGGCCACTAGTGGATCGCACGCTGGTCATGATTTTTGAAAAAGCCAGTACGCGCACACGTTTGTCGTTTGAGGCGGGTATGCAGCAACTAGGCGGTTCAGCTATTTATCTTAATACGCGTGACTCACAATTGGGACGCGGTGAGCCGGTAGAAGATGCTGCGCAAGTGATTTCACGCATGAGCGACATTGTCATGATCCGTACTTTTGAGCAAAGCATTATCGAGCGCTTTGCGCAAAACTCGCGAGTGCCGGTGATTAATGGTCTGACCAATGAATATCACCCGTGCCAGATTCTGGCCGATATTTTTACCTTTATCGAGCACCGCGGTTCGATTCAAGGCAAAACTGTGGCCTGGATTGGCGACAGTAACAACGTCTGCAATACCTGGCTGCAAGCCGCTGAGGTGCTGGACTTTAATGTACATGTGTCGACGCCGCCTGGCTATGAAGTTGAGCCTGAACGTGCCAACTTGTATGGTACTTCTCACTTCGAGTCGTTTGCTGACCCGATGGAAGCCGCGCGTGGCGCAGACCTGGTGACTACTGATGTGTGGACCTCGATGGGCTTTGAAGCCGAAAACGAAGAACGCCGCAAAGACTTTGCCGACTGGCAAGTCGATGCTGACATGATGAAAGTGGCAAAAGCCGATGCGGTATTTATGCATTGCCTGCCTGCACACCGTGGCGAAGAAGTGTCTGCCGAGGTGATTGATGGCGCGCAAAGCGTAGTCTGGGATGAAGCAGAAAACAGATTGCACACGCAGAAGGCATTGATGGAATATTTGTTGTTAGGAAAAGTGGCTTGATTTCACAGGCCTGATGAATTCAGTTTGGGATAATTTAGATGAGCGATATTAAAAAAGCGGTATTGGCCTATTCCGGCGGCCTGGATACCTCGGTAATTTTGAAGTGGTTGCAAGATACCTATCAATGTGAAGTGGTGACATTTACCGCTGACTTGGGTCAAGGTGAAGAGTTGGAGCCAGCGCGTGAAAAAGCCAAAAAATTTGGCGTCAGCGAGATTTACATTGATGACCTGCGTGAAGAGTTTGTGCGTGACTTTGTGTTCCCAATGTTCCGCGCCAACACGGTTTATGAAGGTGAATACCTGTTGGGTACGTCGATTGCACGTCCATTGATTGCCAAGCGGCTGATTGAAATCGCCAACGAGACCAAGGCAGATGCCATTTCACATGGCGCGACCGGTAAAGGCAACGATCAGGTACGTTTTGAGCTGGGTGCCTATGCGCTGAACCCAAATATCCAAATCATTGCTCCATGGCGCGAGTGGGATTTGCTGTCGCGTGAAAAGCTGTTGGCTTATGCCGAAAAACACGGTATTCCAGTTGAGATGAAACATAAGCAAGGCGGTAGCCCATACTCGATGGACGCCAACTTGTTGCATATCTCTTACGAAGGCCGTCATTTGGAAGACCCTTCTGCCGAGGCTGAAGAAGATATGTGGCGCTGGACCGTGTCACCGGAAAAAGCACCAGACGCGGCTGAGTATCTGGATATCGAATTCAAAAATGGTGACATCGTGGCCTTGAATGGCAAAACCATGAAAGCACATGAGATTCTGGCCGAATTAAACCGCATCGGTGGTAAACACGGTGTCGGTCGCCTGGACTTGGTTGAAAACCGCTATGTGGGCATGAAGTCACGCGGCTGCTACGAAACACCAGGCGGCACCATTATCCTCAAAGCCCACCGTGCGATTGAAAGCATCACGCTGGATCGTGAAGTGGCGCATCTGAAAGATGACCTGATGCCACGTTATGCCAGCCTGATTTACAACGGTTATTGGTGGAGCCCTGAGCGCGTGGCATTGCAAACGCTCATCGACCATACACAGGCCACGGTGAATGGCTGGGTGCGCGTCAAGCTTTATAAGGGTAATGTGATTGTGGTTGGCCGTGACAGCAAGACAGACTCATTGTTTGACTCAACCATTGCGACCTTTGAAGATGATAAAGGCGCTTACGATCAAAAAGACGCTGGCGGCTTTATTAAGTTGAATGCATTGCGTATGCGTATTGCCGCCAACCTGCATAACCGTAAAAAATAATTTTTATGGCCAGTCGACTCGTCATTGCCTATGACTCCACCCTGCGTGATGGTGCGCAGGCGCAAGGGGTTTCTTTTTCGGTAGAAGATAAGCTCAAGGTGGTCCAGCGTCTGGACCAGTTGGGCATAGGCTATATCGAGGCAGGCAATCCGGGCTCTAATCCTAAAGATCTTGAGTTCTTCGCCCGCGTCGGCGAATTGCATTTGCAGCATGCCAAAATCATTGCTTTTGGCAGCACGCGTCGTATCGGTATTTCGGCGGCTGAAGACAAAAATTTGCAGTCATTACTGTCTGCCAATACACAGGCGGTGGCGATTTTTGGCAAAAGCTGGGATTACCAGGTCACTGACATTCTGCGCACCACCTTGTCAGAAAACCTGGCCATGATAGGCGACACTATTGCCTATTTAAAGGCGCAGGGTAAAGAAGTGGTGTTTGACGCTGAGCATTTTTACGATGGCTATCAAGCCAACGCAGATTATGCAATGCAAACCTTGCAAGCCGCTGTGGAAGCTGGCGCGGATGTGCTGGCATTGTGTGATACCAACGGCGGCACGTTCCCGAACCAGGTGTTTGCCATCACTGAGACGGTGGTCAAACAGTTCCCATCGGTGCAAATCGGCATACATTGTCACAACGACTGTGAAATGGCCGTGGCAAACTCTGTCGCTGCCGTGCAGGCAGGTGCAACGCAGGTTCAGGGCACAATCAATGGCATTGGTGAGCGCTGCGGAAATGCAAACCTGGTGTCTATCATCCCCAATGTGCAGTTAAAGCTCGGCTTTGACTGCATTTCAATGGCACAGTTGTCAGAGTTAACCGCTGCCGCAAGGTATGTCAGTGAAGTCGCCAATGTCGCCTTTAATGACAAGGCGCCGTATGTCGGGCAGGATGCATTTGCCCACAAAGGCGGGATGCATATTGATGCTGTGAATAAAAACCCTAAATCCTACGAGCATATCAACCCTGGTTCAGTAGGCAATGAGCGGCAGATTTTGGTCTCTGAGGTCGCCGGGCGTGGTGCCATTTTGCGTAAGTTGCAGCAGATAGACCCTAGTCTGACCAAAGAGTCTGCGGCGGCAGCGCATATATTGGAACAGTTGAAAGCCTTGGAGCACGAAGGATATCAGTTTGAAAATGCCGAAGGCTCATTTGAACTGCTGATGCAACGGTTACTAGGCAAGTTTGAGCCGTTTTTTAGCCTCAAGCACTACAACGTCAATATTGACGAACCCTCAGCTGATGGCCATAACTCAACAGCGACGATTCAGATTTGTGTCAATGATCAGGCATCGAGCGCCACAGCGCAAGGCGATGGCCCGGTCAATGCGCTCGATAAAGCCATGCGCCAAGCACTGGAGCAGTTTTATCCGGTGATTAAAGACATCAAGCTGGTTGATTACAAAGTGCGGGTGCTGGATTCAAACCAGGCTACAGCTGCCAAGGTACGCGTGTTGATTGAATCCACTGACCAGCAAAGTAACTGGACCACCATAGGCGTGTCTTCAGATATTATTGAGGCGTCCTGGCTGGCGTTAAAAGATGCGCTGGAATATAAGCTGATTCGTACTTAATTGTTCGATAAAGACTTCATTAAAACGATACGGTTGACCACATAAATAGCACATTGCCATTCCCCTTGGTGCCCGGCACATAGGTGGCGTTCACAATCACTTTGTCGTAGCCGACAGCGGCAATCGGCAATACCACTGGCAGCGGCATGTAGTGGTAATCACTTCTGGCAGTGATGCCTGCCGTTAGACCTACCCCTGCATTTAAACCATTGGCCTGGCCAATTAAGTTTTTAACATGCCCGTAGCCCATGATCGGCTCCCAGTCATCGTGAGAATCTTTAAATGCCATCACATAATAACCATCCCAATTATTATTGGCATCGCGCATAGACTTGCCGATGCCCAAACCCCATGGTCGCTCGTTGAATGAGTCGATTTTCTCTCTGGAGTACGTGCTTCTGTTATGGTAGGTCACCAGCGGCACATATACATCTGTTTGATCAGATTTTTGCCACACGTCAGTCAGGTGGTTTTTGAGCTGAGCATACCAGCTAGTTTGTGTATCTGCGCTGGAGTCTTCAGCGTTTGCACAAAGGCTAAGTGTGCTGATCAATAAGAGTATGGTTATTTTCATCATGTTTCTAAATGCTTGAATGTTAACTTAACATTTTCTCACGAAATGGCAGTGCTTGCTGGATGTAATAGTACCAATTTCAATTGTTCTTGCTCGACCGGTTTTAATGTCACCTGTTGAAAATGAATCAGTCCATCCACCGGGTGTTGGAACTCCCGTTGTCCGCCTTGCCGTTCCAATACGTCATGCTGTTTCCAAAATTGCGTAAATTCCACGCTGGCTGCACTTAATTCACTGACTAGTTGTTTGACCTCAGGTTCCTCTAATCTTGAGCGGCAATCTGCACGGAACTCAGCTACCAGACGTCGGGCACGCATCTCCCAATTCACTACAAACGTCCTTGCTAGTGGGTTGGCAAACACAAAACGCAGCAGATTAGGGCGCTGAGGTGTCGGCCACGGCACATCCAACAGGCCAGTGAATAATCTCCCCGCTGGCTGGTTCCAAGCCAGGATATCCCAAGTGCGACCCATCACATAGGCAGGAATATGCATCTGTTCTAGCATGGCCACCAGCGTTTCCGGCGCGGTGTCAACCTCGCTTTGATGTGCTTGCGGGTCGCGCCTATCTGCCATGTCAAATAAATAGCTGCGCTCAGACTTGCTCAACTTTAAGGCTGTCGCCAGCCGGTCAAGCGCTTCGGCAGAGACGTTGACCTCGCGCGCCTGTTCTATCCAGGTATACCAGGTGGCGCTGATACTGGCTAATTGAGCGACCTCTTCGCGTCGTAATCCTTGTGTGCGGCGGCGTGAGCCAGAAGGGAAACCGAACGCTTCAGGTGAGCCGCGTTGACGCATGGCTTGTAGAAACTCGGCCAGTTCCTGTCGTCTTGTATCCATTTGATTTGTTTATCCTATTAGTGTTAATACTAGTATAAACTATCTTCTTGTAAGGGTATTAAAACTTAGGTATTCTGCGCAAGATTTATCAATATTTGTGTGGTTAGAAAGGAACTGTCATGGCAGGCAAAACGCTGTACGACAAATTGTGGCAATCGCACGTGGTGCGTGAAGAGGCTGATGGCACCTGTTTGATTTATATCGACCGTCATCTGGTACATGAAGTCACCAGCCCGCAGGCATTTGAAGGCCTGCGATTGGCAGGTCGCAAGCCGTGGCGTAATTCCAGCATTGTGGCCAACCCTGACCATAATACACCGACCAAGGATTGGGATAAGGGTATTGAAGACCCGATTTCTCGTCTGCAAGTGGAAACACTGGACAACAATATCAAAGAGTTTGGTGCGTTGGTGTATTTTCCGTTTAAAAACAAAGACCAGGGCATTATCCATGTCATCGGGCCTGAAAATGGTACCACGCTGCCTGGCATGACCGTGGTCTGTGGTGATAGCCACACCTCTACGCATGGTGCATTTGGCGCTTTGGCACACGGTATTGGCACCTCGGAAGTTGAGCACGTGTTGGCCACGCAAACGCTGGTGGCTAAAAAGTCAAAAAGCATGCTGGTGCGTGTTGATGGCCAATTAGGAAAAGGCGTCACCGCGAAGGACGTCGCACTGGCGATTATTGGCAAGATCGGTACCGCTGGTGGTACAGGCTATGCGATTGAGTTTGGTGGTGAAGTGATCCGTGGCTTGTCGATGGAAGGTCGCATGACGCTGTGTAATATGGCGATTGAAGCCGGCGCTCGCGCAGGTCTGGTCGCACCCGACGAAAAAACAGCCGCTTACCTCGAGGGCCGTCTGCATGCGCCTAAAGGTGACAACTGGACCAAAGCCGTGGCTTACTGGAGCACGCTGAAGTCTGAAGACGATGCCACCTTTGACACGGTGGTGGTACTGAATGGTGCAGAGATTGCGCCGCAAGTGACTTGGGGAACTTCGCCTGAGCAGGTGCTGCCGATTGGTTCTACGGTGCCTGATCCGGCACAAGAAGCCGATGCAACCAAGCGTACCAGTATCGAAAACGCGCTGAAATATATGGGTCTTACTGCTAATACGCCGCTTGATCAAATTCTGCTGGATAAGATTTTTATTGGCTCATGCACTAACTCACGTATTGAAGACTTGCGCGCTGCGGCCGGGGTTGCCAAAGGCAAAAAAGTCGCCAGCAATATCAAACTGGCCATGGTGGTGCCGGGCTCAGGCCAAGTCAAACGTCAGGCTGAAGCAGAAGGTCTGGACAAGATTTTTATTGAAGCCGGTTTTGAATGGCGCGAGCCAGGTTGCTCCATGTGTCTGGCCATGAATGCCGACCGCCTGAGCCCAGGTGAACGTTGTGCCTCGACCTCTAACCGTAACTTTGAAGGCCGTCAGGGACCGGGTGGTCGTACGCATCTGGTCAGCCCGGAAATGGCTGCCGCTGCGGCGATTGCTGGTCACTTTGTGGATGTGCGCAGCGCATAAGAGGAGAATTTTATGAAAGCATTTACTACTTTAAACGGGCTGGTTTGCCCGCTAGACCGCGCGAACGTGGATACTGACGCCATTATCCCCAAGCAGTTTTTAAAGTCGATCAAGCGCTCAGGGTTTGGTCCTTATCTGTTTGATGAGTGGCGTTATACCAACTACGGTGAGCCTGGTATGGATTGCAGCACCCGCCCATTGAACAAGGATTTCGTGCTTAACCAGCCACGTTACCAGGGCGCACAGATATTGCTGGCGCGAGAAAATTTTGGCTGTGGCTCTTCCCGCGAGCACGCGCCATGGGCGATTGAAGACCAAGGTTTCAGTGTGATCATTGCGCCTAGCTTTGCCGATATTTTCTTTAATAATTGCTACAAAAACGGTATTTTGCCGATTGTGGCCTCCAGCGAGCAGGTGGATGCGCTATTCAAAGCTTGTCTGGCCAACGAAGGCTATACGCTGAGTGTTGATTTAGTTTCGCAAACTGTGACTACGCCGTCTGGCGAGTCGTTTAGCTTTGAGATTACGCCTACCCGCAAGCACAATCTGCTGAATGGCCTGGATGAAATTGGCCTGACCTTGCAACATGCAGATGATATTCGTGCGTTTGAAGAAAATCATAAACAAAGCCAGCCCTGGTTATTTGCTTAATTGAATCAACATGCCCGTGTTGTGACGCGGATTTAAAAAATAAAGGAATTCTATAATGGCGTTAAATATCGCTGTGTTGCCAGGTGATGGCATCGGCCCGGAAATTATTGCACAGGCCTTGCGCGTGCTTGAAGTGTTGAAAAAAGAAGGTCTGGACATGACCTTTACGGAAGCGCCATTGGGTGGCCAGGCGTATGACCAGTTTGGTCATCCATACCCTGAGTTCACCCAGGACATCTGTCGCAAAGCTGACGCCGTATTATTAGGCGCAGTCGGCGGCCCGCAGTACGACACCCTCGATCGCCCATTGCGCCCTGAGCGCGGCTTGCTGGCGATTCGTAAAGATTTAGGCTTGTTCGCTAATCTGCGTCCAGCCGTGTTGTTCCCAGAGTTGGCAAACGCCTCAACCTTAAAACCAGAAGTGGTGGCAGGCTTGGATATCATGATCGTGCGCGAGTTGACCGGCGACGTGTACTTTGGCCAGCCACGTGGTATGCGTACCAACGAGCAGGGCGTGCGCGAAGGTTTTAACACCATGATTTACAGCGAGCCTGAAGTGCGCCGTATTGCGCATGTGGCGTTTGAAATCGCCATGAAACGCGGTAAGAAGCTGTGTTCTGTAGACAAAGCCAACGTGCTGGAAACCACAGAGTTCTGGAAAGAAATCGTCATTGATGTGGCGAAAGAGTATCCTGAAGTCGAACTCAGCCATATGTACGTCGACAATGCCGCCATGCAGCTGATCCGCAATCCAAAACAATTTGACGTGATGGTGACCGGTAACATCTTCGGTGACATCTTGTCTGACGAAGCATCGATGCTGACTGGCTCTATCGGTATGCTGGCTTCCGCTTCATTGAATGAAAGCAAAAAAGGCTTGTACGAGCCATCACACGGTTCTGCGCCGGATATCGCGGGTAAAAACCTGGCGAACCCAATTGCAACCATTTTGTCAGCGGCCATGATGTTGCGTTACAGCTTTGATAACGAAGCGGCCGCCACCCGTATTGAAAACGCAGTCAAAAAAGTATTGGCCGCAGGTTACCGTACGGGTGACATTTACGAAGAGGGCACGAAGAAAGTGTCTTGTTCTGAAATGGGTGACCAAATCGTCTCCGCCATGTAACACGGGCTGCGCAGACGTGAGATACATCATCCCGCCCGCGCAGTTTTTAAGCTATAGTCGTCACTAGTATTTATTAGGAATTTAAAAATGGCACAATTTGATAATGTCAGCGTAAAAAAGAAAGCCAACGTCTACTTTGATGGCAAATGTGTGAGTCATACCGTGCTGTTCCCTAATGGCACACGCTGTACCGTGGGTGTGATTTTCCCTAGTACATTGACTTTTAACACCGGTTCGCCAGAATTGATGGAAATTAATGACGGCCTGTGCAAGGTGCGTCAAAAAGGCGAAGAACACTGGACCACTTACAAAGGCGGTGAAAAGTTTACGGTGCCTGGGAATTCCAGTTTTGATATTGAAGTTGTAGAAACAGTCGACTACGTCTGCCACTTCGAATAATTGTGATTGCTCGGCAGGGCCGCGTTGTAAGCGCTTGTCGTACTGAATGTACTGTCTGCGCGCTTACGCCTTGTCCTGCCGTCGCTTTTGAGGTCTAAAATATGCCAAGCTTTGATATTACGTCTGAAGTCGATATGGTGAACTTGAAGAATTCGATTGATGCTTCGATCAAGCAGATCACCAATCGTTATGACTTTAAGGGCACATCGGCCAAAGTAGAATTTAACGAAAAAGACAAAGTCATCACCTTGTTTGGGGATAACGATTTCCAGCTGGATCAGGTGAAAGATATCCTGTTGCCAGCCATGGAGAAAAAAGAGCCTGAGTCTTCCAAACGCCTGGAACATAAGGATGTACAGAAGGTCTCCGGTAATAAGGTGAAGCAGGAGTTGCGCGTCCAGGATGGTATTGATAGCGACCTGGCCAAAAAAATCACCAAGCTGATTAAAGACAGCGGCATGAAAGTGCAGGCAACGATTCAGGGCGATACGGTGCGTGTGAACGGCGCCAAGCGTGATGTGTTGCAAGAGGCGATTGCCTTTGTGAAAAAAAGCATTACCGATTTCCCTTTAAAATACGGTAATTTTAGAGATTAGTCATTGGGAGAGAAGCATGACGAAGTGGGTGATATTGTTGTTGGCAGTGATGGTGTTAGCAGGGTGCAACACTATTAACGGAATGGGTAAAGATATTGAACAAGCGGGTGAAGCGGTTCAGAAGTCTTCCAAATAATTAATTTAATGCCGGGTATCCCGGCTGAAATATCGAGTCACTATGTTAAAAGTAGGGTTTGTCGGCTGGCGAGGCATGGTTGGGTCAGTGCTCATGCAGCGCATGATGCAGGAAAATGATTTTGCGGATATTGAGCCGCAGTTTTTCACCACCTCGCAAACAGGTGGCGCTGCGCCTCAAGTAGGTAAAGATTCTCCTGCGTTAAAAGATGCCAAGGATATCAACGCCTTAAGCCAGATGGATGTCATTGTTACCTGTCAGGGCGGTGATTACACCAGTGAGGTATTCACGCAATTGCGTACCACTGGCTGGCAAGGGCACTGGATTGATGCAGCGTCTACCTTACGGATGGAGCAAGATTCCGTCATTGTCTTAGACCCGGTGAATATGCATGTGATTAAAGATGCATTGGCGCATGGTGGCAAAAACTGGATCGGCGGCAACTGTACTGTGTCATTGATGCTGATGGCGCTGAATGGCCTGTTTAAAGCTGATCTGGTTGAGTGGGCAACGTCCATGACTTACCAGGCCGCTTCAGGTGCGGGTGCGCAGAATATGCGTGAACTGATTAGTCAGATGGGTGTGATCAATGGGGCTGTCGCTGGTTTGCTGGCGGATCCAGCTTCGGCGATTTTGCAGATTGATCAAACCGTTGCAGATACCATCCGCAGCGATGATTTGCCACATGCCAATTTTGGCGTGCCATTGGCTGGCAGCCTGATCCCATGGATTGATAAAGACCTGGGCAACGGCCAAAGCAAGGAAGAGTGGAAGGGCGGCGTCGAGACCAACAAGATCTTAGGGCGTGAAGCCAATCCGATTGTGATTGACGGTTTATGTGTGCGCATTGGCGCCATGCGCTGCCACTCGCAGGCCTTGACCATCAAGCTACGTCAAGACGTGCCTATGGATGAAATCCATCAGATGCTGTCTGAAGCCAACGACTGGGCTAAAGTGGTGACTAATCAGCGCATGGACAGCATGACTGAACTCACCCCCGCGGCCATTACTGGTACATTGACCACGCCGGTTGGCCGTTTGCGCAAGTTGGCAATGGGCGGTGAATATCTGTCAGCCTTCACCGTGGGTGACCAATTATTGTGGGGTGCGGCAGAGCCTTTGCGCCGGATGTTGAGAATTCTGGTCGAAGCTTAAGTAATTGTTTAAGTAGCAGCCCGTAAAGCCATGATTTATTAATGAAATCATGGTCTTTTCGGGCTTTTGCTTTTTACATAATCCTGTTTAATGGGGACTATAGCTTCAAATCGGTGTGTTTATTGCTCCAAAGCCGCCTGGGCGCGCTTGCGTGGCTGTCTGAATGATGCTATTTTGACAAACGCCATGAATGAATAAGGGTTAATCGGTGAGTAAATTTCAATTAAAAAAAATAGCCTTTGCCTTGAGTTTGAGTACGGCCCTCTCCGCGCATGCAGCCGGTTTGGGTGGCATGATTTCCAGCTCAAAACTCGGGGAGCCGCTCAATGCGGAAATTGAGCTGTTAGCAGTGACACCTGCAGAGCTTAATAGTATTCAGGCGACGCTGGCGAGTGAGCAAGTCTATCAAGATCAGATGCTGGAAAAACCAGCTTCTTATCCTTTTATTAAAATTGAAGTCGGCAACAATACCAAAGGTCAGCCTATTCTTAAGCTGACCAGTTCACAACCGATCACCGAAGCCTTTTTGGATATGCTGATTCAGGTGGATTGGCCAACTGGCCGCCTGGTCAAGGAATACACCTTGTTGCTGGACCCGCCTGGCTTTAACTCTAACTATGTGTCTGAAACTGGCGGGCTGCCGCAAAGCGCTCAGGCAGTCGCCCCTTCGCCCACTAACACCGCTCCGGCCGCCATGCCTCGTGAGGCAACGCAAGACGCTGCGCCAGAAACCAGAAAGCCACTCGCATCCAAGCCTGCAACTGCTAAGCCTGTGCCTAAAACAGTTGCTGCCGAGACGCCAGCAGACACAGAAAATGCCTTGACGACAGAGCGTGGCGATACTTTGTATGCCATTGCCAGGCAAATGAGGCCTGATGATGTCAGCGTTGAGCAAATGTTGGCGGCACTTTACCAGTCTAACCAGCAGGCGTTTGATGGTAAAAACATGAACCGCCTCAAGGTGGGCAAAATTATTCGCATGCCTGACCAGGCAACCTTAGATAGCATTAGCCGCCCACAGGCGAAAAGCTTGATTGCTGAACATGCGACCAACTGGCATGCTTATAAAAATTCATTGGCAAAAGTGGTCAAGGAAAGCGCAGCCAGCCAAACCGGCGGCAACACACAGCAATCGGCAGGTAAAATTGGCGCAGCAGGTGAGAAGCCAGCGCCTCAATCCAAGCCAGCTAAAGATGTGTTGAAGTTATCTGCCGGTGATGAAAAATCGACCACACAAGCCGATAAAGCGGCGTCTAAAGCCTCAGCAACTGCGGCACAAGAGGATGCCACTGCTAAGGCAAATGCCATTAAAGAAGAACAGTCTCGTGCTGCTGCGCTTGAGAAACAAGTCGCAGACATGAAGAAATTGATGGACATGAAGAACAGTGCCATGGCGCAGGCAGAAAAAAATGCGAATGCCCAGGCAAAAGACGAACCCAAAGCAGAGGCGAAACCAGAAGCGCAAGCTGAGCCGAAAGCCGCTGCTCAAGAAAAAGCTGCAGCGCAGCCTGCGCCACCAGTACCTACAGTTGCAGAGAAGCCTCCTGTTGCCGAGCCAGTCAAGCCAGAGGTCGCGGTTGATACCCCAGCGACCGATGTTGTGGTGCCACAGCCGTCCTTTATGCATGTGTTGTTTGAGCGGCTTAAAAACATTAGCCCAGTCTTGCCATTGGCGTTAATCGCATTACCTGTATTGCTGTGTGTGTGGGCATTGATTCGTGTCCGTCGTAAAAAACAGATCGATAACTTTGAAGATGTGATTGTGACGTCACCTGCCACCGAAATGCAGAACAATACGGTGTTTGGCGATACGCAGGCCGCGGCTTCCGGCGATACCTCATTCTTAACAGACTTCTCTCAAAGTGGTGTCGGCGGCATGATAGATTCGCATGACGTAGACCCCATTGCTGAGGCAGAGGTGTACATGGCTTATGGTCGTGATGCCCAAGCCGAAGAAATCCTTAAAGATGCGATTCAAAAAGACCCTGAGCGTCAGGAACTCACTTTGAAGTTGCTGGAAATTTATCAAGCGACTGGCAATAAGGCGGCTTTTGAATCCTTGGCTGGCGACGTTTATGCCAAGGCTGGGCCTGCAGATGCGACCTGGGCAAAAGTCAGTGCGATGGGTCAAAAGCTGGACCCTGAGAATGCGTTTTATCAAAGTGTACCATCGGGCGCCAGTGATGCTTCTGTTGTGGCCACAGCGGTGGCTTTGCCCGTGACTGAAACGCAAAATGAAAGCGAAGAGGATGCCTATCACTTTAATTTTGAAGCGCCCGCACTAGAATTTGATGGTGCCTCAGAGGCGGTGGCCGCGGCCAGCGAAGAACCGACTGAACGTCCGGTCAATGTCGCTGCAGCTACCGAAGAAATAACCATATCGTCTCTGGCGGAAACATCTTCTGTGATGAGTGATATAGATCGCTTTTCAGTGGATGCGCCTGCAGATGTGGCATCGCCACAAGCGGCTGACTCAGCGCTTGAGTTTGCGCAAACCCCATCAGATGAACTGACCGAGCCAGCCGACTCACTGCGCTTTGAGGTTGACCCTGTTGTCGAGACATCTGTAGCTGATCGTTTGGCCGATGATGCAGGTGTAGAGACAGATTTGGCATTGTCGCCTAAGGCGCTAGACTTACCTTCTCTGAATCTGGATGACAGTGCACAAAGTGCTGATGCTGGGATCAATCAGTCTTTGTCTACGGCGTCCGGGGAGCCAACATTGTCCAGTGAAGATGCTGTGTTTGAATCTTTGCCTGAGTTGTCGCTGGAATTGGGCGGTCCTAATGACGCGGTTAAGGCAGGTGCCATAGATGAGGATGCGCTAGAGATTGAAGAAATCAGCCTCGGTTCTGCTGAGTCAGCATTAAATGAGGCGCCAGCCATGGAAGAGACGGCGGCAGACGGTACTGCATTTCCTGAGATTTCGCTAGATGTGGCTGAAACTGCGGCAAGCAACACTGACGCGATTGCCGATGAGCCAGAAGAAGTGAACACCAAGCTGGACTTGATTCAGGCTTATATCGATATGGAAGATGTGGTGGGTGCCAAGGAACTGATCGATGAAGTGCTTGCCGAAGGGGGAGAGCAACAGCGGCAGCGAGCGAGTGCATTACTTGCAAAAATCGCGTAAATCAAGGCCGGGTTTCCGGCCTTGATCATTTTTGGCGGTATCCGACGGCTGGGTTGGCCTGATTTGGCGTAATCGCAGGCAGCCCTTATACTAGGCGCCATGAAAATTGCGATTGGCATTGAATATCACGGCGCCTATTTTCAGGGGTGGCAAAGTCAGCCGAATGCATTAGGCGTACAGGATGCGATTGAGTCTGCGATTGCCGCGGTCGGTGGCGAAAAAGTGCGTTTGCATGCGGCCGGGCGCACAGACTCTGGCGTGCATGCCTTGATGCAGGTGGCGCATTTTGAAACGTCTGTGCTCAGGCCATTGAGTGCCTGGGTCAGAGGTAGCAATGCCCATTTGCCTGCCTGGGTAAGGGTGTTGTGGGCGACTGAGGTTGCGAATGATTTTCACGCCAGGTTTAGTGCCCGTGCCCGTAGTTACCAGTACGTGCTCTACAATCACGCCGTGGCACCTGCAAGCCAGCATGGCCGTGTGGGTTGGTATCATAGGCCGCTCACGCTAGAAGCGATGCAGCAGGCCGTGCCAGTGCTACTGGGCGAGCATGATTTTAGTGCGTTTCGCGCCAGTGAATGCCAGGCCAGCACGCCAGTGCGTACCATGCATCGCGCAGAGGTGGGGCAACACGGTCGTTACATTATTTTTAGCTTTCAGGCGAATGCCTTTTTGCAACATCAGATTCGTAATATGGTTGGTGCCTTGGTCTATGTTGGCCAAGGCAAATTAAGCGTCGCCGAATTTGCTGATTTGTTGCAGCAGCAGGACAGGCGTCTTTCACCGCCCACATTTATGCCGGATGGTCTGTATTTTACCGGTGTCGATTATGACGCCAGCTGGCAACTGCCGCCTTGTGAAGCTTGCTGGGATTGAAGAGGGTAACTCAAACAACATGACAAGAACCAGGGTTAAAATTTGCGGAATCACCCGTTTGGACGATGCGCTGACGTCCATTACAGCAGGGGCGGATGCTTTGGGCTTTGTGTTTTATCCCCCTAGTCCGCGAGCCGTGACTGCCGCACAAGTGGCCGATATCACCGCCAAGTTGCCACCTTTTGTGAGTAAGGTCGGCTTGTTTGTGAATGCGGAGGCCGAAGAGGTGCAACAGGTGATCGCTGTTGCAGGTCTGGATTGTTTACAGTTTCATGGTGATGAATCTGCAGACTATTGCGCGCAATTTAATCTGCCATATTACAAAGCAATCCGCGTCAAACCAGGGGTAAATTTGGTACAATGCGAGCTTGATTTTGCGTCAGCGACTGCTTTATTGCTGGATACTTACTCCGAAAAAGCCGTAGGCGGCACCGGTGAAGCGTTTGACTGGTCTGTGATTCCTGCCGGTTTACAAAAACCGCTGATATTGGCAGGTGGTTTAAATCCGGACAATGTCATGCAAGCCGCACGTCAGGTGCAGCCTTATGCGCTGGATGTGAGTGGCGGGGTGGAAGCGCAAAAGGGGATTAAGTCCCCGCAAAAGATAGCTGCATTCATGCAGCAGGTGATGCGTTCTGATGCAGAACGTAATGGGCGGTTTGAGTAAAAAAAACGAGAGACGGAGTAATGCATGCAAGTCTATGACATGCCAGATGAGCACGGTCATTTTGGCCCTTTTGGTGGCGTTTTTGTTTCAGAAACGTTGGTTGAGGCTCTGGATGAGTTGCGGGTGATGTATGAGAAGTATCGTCACGACCCTGAGTTTTTGGCTGAATATGCTTACGATCTTAAGCATTTTGTCGGTCGTCCTAGCCCGATTTACCACGCGAAGCGCCTGTCCGACAAAGTCGGTGGCGCACAAATTTATCTCAAGCGTGAAGATTTAAACCATACCGGTGCGCACAAAATCAACAACACGATTGGTCAGGCATTGTTGGCCAAGCGCATGGGTAAGCCACGCGTGATTGCAGAAACGGGCGCAGGTCAGCATGGTGTGGCGACAGCAACCATTGCTGCACGGTTGGGCCTGGAATGTGTGGTGTATATGGGCGCGGAAGACGTGAAGCGTCAGGCACCTAATGTATTCCGTATGAAGCTGCTCGGTGCTACGGTTGTCCCCGTCGAGAGTGGCTCCAAAACACTCAAAGACGCATTGAACGAGGCCATGCGCGACTGGGTCACCAATATTTCCAATACTTTTTACATCATCGGCACCGTTGCCGGCCCGCATCCTTACCCGATGATGGTGCGTGACTTTCAGGCGATCATTGGTATTGAATCCAAAGAGCAAATGCAGGAAATGATTGGTCGCCAGCCAGATGCCGTGGTTGCCTGTGTTGGTGGTGGCTCCAACGCCATGGGGATTTTTTATCCATATATTGATGTAGAAGGTGTGCGTCTGGTAGGTGTTGAAGCAGGTGGGCATGGCTTAAGTACCGGGCAGCACGCTGCGCCGTTAACAGCCAACAGCCCGATTGGTGTATTGCATGGTAACCGTACTTATCTGATGCAGGATGAAGACGGCAACATCATCGAAACACATTCTATTTCTGCAGGTCTGGATTACCCGGGCGTAGGTCCAGAGCATGCCTGGTTAAAAGACATCAAACGTGCTGAGTATGTGGCGATTACCGACGAAGAAGCGATGGCTGCCTTCCATAATCTGTGCCGTACTGAAGGTATTATCCCGGCCTTGGAATCTAGTCATGCACTGGCCTATGCAGAAAAGCTGGCTAAATCCATGTCTCCTGACCAAGTAGTGCTGGTAAACCTCTCCGGTCGCGGTGATAAAGACATCAACACTGTGGCACGTTTAGCTAACATCAGCTTGTGATATTTTGCTGCCGTATGCGCTGAATGATCTGTTCCAGCGCATACGACATGACAACACCTCGGTCTTTATTTGAATTAATTTAAAAAGCATTCTTATGTCTCGCATTCAATCTGTATTTGCCAACCTTAAGACGCAGGGTAAAAAGGCACTGATTCCCTACATCACAGCCGGTGACCCACATCCTGACCATACCGTGCCTTTATTGCATGCCTTGGTAGAGGCGGGTGCCGACATGATTGAGCTAGGTGTGCCTTTTTCGGATCCGATGGCTGATGGACCAGTGATCCAGCGCGCCAGTGAGCGGGCGTTGGTGCATAAAATGGGCCTGCGTAAAGTGCTGGCCATGGTCAAAACGTTTCGCGAAACGAATCAAACAACGCCCATCGTATTGATGGGCTATGCCAATCCGATCGAAGCCATGGGCAGTGCACAGTTTGTTGACTTGGCGAAAGCGTCCGGTGTAGATGGCGTGTTGACGGTGGATTATCCACCTGAAGAGTGCGAAGTATTTAATCAGCAATTGGCTGCCGCTGAGATTGACAGTATTTTTCTGTTATCACCCACCACTGAGCCATCTCGCACTGAACTGATTGTGAAGCAAGCCACAGGTTTCCTGTATTACGTCTCTCTGAAAGGCGTCACAGGGGCTGCCAACCTGGATATCGTTGAAGTCAAAAAGCGTGTGGCAGAGATACGTGCACAAACCAACATGCCTATTGGGGTTGGTTTTGGTGTAAAAGATGCTGCTACAGCTCGAGAGGTAGCAGCCATTGCGGATGCCGTCGTGGTCGGTAGTCGCATGGTGCTGGCGATTGAAAGTGCTGATGCTAGCAACCTGATTGCTAACGTGCAGGCATTAATGCATGAGTTACGTGCTGCGATTGATTCTGTCTAGAGCTTGAAATCCATGACCTCAGAATATCGCATTAAAAAAGCAGGAGAAGCTATGAGTTGGTTAGACAAGATTCCACAAAAAATTAAACGTGCTGTTGGTTCAGTACAAAAACGCAATGTGCCAGAGGGGTTGTGGCACAAGTGTGACGCTTGCCAAACAGTGCTTTACCGTACTGACCTCGATGCCAATCTGGAGGTGTGTCCGCAGTGTGGTCACCATCATCGACTCGGTGCGCGAGATCGGCTGAATGTGTTGCTGGATGCTGATGGCAGGGTTGAAATCGGCGCCGATGTGACGCCCGTGGATGCATTGAAATTTAAAGACAGTAAAACCTATGCCGAGCGCATGAAAGCGGCCCAGCGGGATGTTAAAGAAAAAGACGCGCTGATTGTGATGCGTGGTGCAATTGAAGGTGTCCCAGTGGTGGCGGCCGTATTTGAATTCAAATTTATGGGCGGTTCCATGGGCTCTGTGGTGGGTGAGCGTTTTGTACGCGGTGTGCAAGATGCGATTCAGCACAAATCTGCTTTCGTCTGTATTTCTGCCAGTGGCGGTGCACGTATGCAAGAAGGTTTGCTTTCATTGATGCAAATGGCAAAAACCAGTGCTGCATTAACCAAGCTGTCTGAAGCAGGTTTGCCGTATGTTTCTGTGTTGACTGACCCGACCATGGGCGGTGTATCGGCCAGTTTTGCCATGCTGGGAGATGTGATTATCGCCGAACCCAATGCGCTGATTGGATTTGCAGGTCCACGCGTGATTGAACAAACTGTGCGCGAAACCTTGCCAGAAGGCTTTCAGCGTGCAGAATTTCTGCTGACACATGGCGCCATTGATATGATCGTCGATCGCCGTGAAATGCGCGCCAAATTGAGCCAGTTACTGGCTAATTTCTTGAATATTACCAAAGCTGCCTGATGCCACCTGTGATATCCGGGCTTCCACAAACCGTTGGAGATTGGCTCGGTTACATTGAATCGTTACATCCCAAATCCATAGAAATGGGTTTGGGACGGGTTCAAACCGTCGCTGCGCGCTTGCAGCTAACATTCCCGTTTACCGTGATCACAGTTGGTGGTACCAATGGCAAAGGGTCTACTTGTGCCATGCTGGAGCGGATTTACAGTACTGCTGGTTACCAGGTCGGCTGTTATACCTCCCCCCATTTAGTGCATTACCAGGAGCGCGTGCGCTTTAATGGTCATGTCATTGCCGATGCGCTGTTATGTGACGCTTTTGCCGCGGTCGAGCAGGCGCGTGGGGATGTCACGCTCACCTATTTTGAGATGGGCACGTTGGCGGCTATGTGGGCGTTTGAGCAACAGCCGCTTGATGTTGTCATTCTTGAAGTTGGTCTGGGTGGTCGCTTGGATGCCGTCAATATTGTAGATGCCGATTGCGCCATTGTGACCAATGTCGACCTTGACCACATGGAGTTTCTTGGCGATACCAGGGAATTAATCGGCCACGAAAAGGCCGGTATTTATCGCCAGCAACAAGTCGCCATTTGTGGCGATGCTGCACCGCCAGACTCGTTATTGGCTTATGCGGAGACGCTGGGCGTCAAATTAAATCGCTTTGGTGTCGATTACCAAATTGATCTCTCAGACACGCAGCGTGCACATTATCATGACGCGCAAGGCGCACTCGACATTGGCACCTTAAGTCTATTTGGTCATTACCAATGGAACAATGCTGCCAATGTGATTTTTGCCGTACGTGCTTTGCAGAGTCGTTTGCCCGTTACTCAAGCGCAACTACTGCATGCATTAACGGCGACTGAAGTCACCGGCCGCTTTCAATACCTTCATCATGCCCCGGATGTGATTCTGGATGTTGCGCACAACCCGCATGCAGCGCGTGCGTTGCGTGATAACTTGCAGCGCCTGAGTGCCGATGGTAGCCAAGTGATGGCCGTTTTCTCGATGTTATCTGATAAGGATATTGGCAGCGTGGTGGATATCCTGCATCAAGTCATCGATGTTTGGCATATTGCACCGATTGACCATCCTCGCGCTGCTAGCATGAGTTATTTGCAAGCGTGTTTAAGCCAGAAGGTGCCATTGGCACATATTTATTCGCATAGTAATTTAGCGGCTGCATTGCAGAGCGCTTATAAAACAGCAGCAAAAAATGATAAAATCATCGTGTTCGGCTCTTTCTTTACGGTGGCTGCAATACTTGAATTAACGCCTGATCAATGGTTTGCATAAATGCACATGGATCTGAGTAAGAACTTCAAAACATAATGGCGAGAGATGCTTTGACAGACAATGAATTGTTGCTCAAGAAAACGGCCCGCAGGCGGTTGGTGGGAGCAATCACCCTGGTGATTTTGATGTTGATTGTGCTGCCCTTTGTGCTCAAAGACAGAGTGATTGAATCTAGCCACGATAATGTTGAAATTACCGTTGTAAACCGCCAGGCTAACCGTGAGCCTATCCTTGAACTGCCGGATGATGAAATAGTGCTGGATAACGAATCTGCGCCCGCCAGCACAACTGAAAACAACACGCAAGAAGTTGCCGAGGCAAAGATTGAAGAAGCCCCGCCCGCAAGCCCTGTAGTAGCGCCACAAACCCTGGCTAAACCCGAGCCTGTCAAGCCTGTAGTGATGCCAGAACCAGCCGTCGTGGCAGTAAAACCTGCACCAGTTATTCAACCCAAAGTTGAACCCAAAGTTGAACCCAAAGTTGAACCCAAAGTTGAACCCAAAGTTGAACCCAAAGTTGAACCCAAAGTTGAACCCAAAGTTGAACCCAAAGTTGAACCCAAAGTTGAACCCAAAGTTGAACCCAAAGTTGAACCCAAAGTTGAACCCAAAGTTGAACCCAAAGTTGCGGCAGCCAAGCCTGAGGCTAAAGAACTGCCAGCGGCATCCGATAAAAAATCTGGTAAGTTCTTTGTGCAGTTTGGTGTGTTTTCTGACCCGAAAAACCTTGAAAATCTGCAAGGCAAGCTCAAGCAGGCAGGATTCGAATCTGCGACTGAAAAGGTCGATGCGGCCGGGCAGAAGCTACGCTTACGTACACGCACGTATGCAACGCGCAACGAAGCCGCTGCGGCATTAAAAAAACTGGAAACCGCAGGATTTAGTGGCATTGTAGCCAGTAAGTCCTGAGGCAGCACATGACCATTTTTGATTATGTAGTACTAGGCATGATTGGTTTCTCCATATTGGTGGGACTGATGCGTGGAGTCATAGGCGAGCTGTTTTCGGTGCTGGGATGGGTGTTGGCCTTTTACCTGGCTAACCGTTTCAATGCCCAAGTGATGGCCTATATGCCGGAGCAGATTCCTGGCGAAGCGGTGAAAGCCATGGCGTCATTTTTAGTGGTATTTTTACTCGTGCTGTTCGTCTCAACCTTGTTGGCATTGTTGCTCACCAGTTTGATGAAAGCGATTGGCTTGGGTGGCCTGAACCGTGTCCTCGGTGGCCTCGCTGGTGCGATCAAAGGTGTTTTAGCGGTTTGTATCCTGGTGATGTTGGCTGCCATGACGGATTTACCCAAAGACCCGCGCTGGATCAATGCTACATTCAGTGCACCTGTGGAGGTGCTGGTCTTGAAATTGCTACCTTGGATGCCATCTAGTATTGCTAGGCACGTGCATTTGGATCATCAGCCGGTAGATGAATCTGCCATTTAATTTGTAATCAAGTGTTTGATAGGATGTCGCTATGTGTGGAATTATCGGTATTGTAGGCAAAAACCCGGTGAATCAGTTGTTGTATGACGGATTGCTGGTATTACAGCACCGTGGTCAGGATGCCGCCGGTATCGTCACTTGTGATGGCAACACTTTTCATATGCATAAAAATAATGGCCTGGTGAAAGATGTGTTTCACACCCGCCATATGCGTAACCTGGTTGGTAACGTCGGGATTGCCCATGTGCGTTACCCGACAGCAGGTTCTTCTAGCGCTGCTGAAGCACAACCGTTTTATGTGAATTCCCCGTTTGGGATTGTGTTAGGACACAACGGTAATCTGACCAATTCCGAGCAACTCAAGTCCGAGATGTTTAGGCAAGATTTACGCCATATCAACACCAGTTCTGACTCTGAGGTGCTGCTTAACGTGTTGGCCCACGAAATCGAAAGCACGTCCAAAAATGCCTTGCTCAATAGCGATATGGTGTTTGATGCCGTGTCTGCTGTGCATAGACGTTGTAAAGGCGCTTATGCCGTGGTGGCGATGATTGCTAACTTTGGTTTGTTGGCTTTTCGTGACCCACATGGCATCCGCCCGTTGGTGATTGGCAAACAAGAGACCGACAAAGGCACCGAGTATATTGTGGCGTCCGAGAGCGTGGCGCTGGATGTGCTAGGCTTTACCATGTTGCGTGATGTTGAGCCAGGTGAAGCGGTATTTATCGATATGGATGGCAACCTGTTCAGCCGCCAATGCGCCACGAATGCCAAACTGACTTCCTGTATTTTTGAATATGTTTACCTGGCACGCCCTGACTCAGTGATCGACGGCGTGTCTGTGTACCAAACTCGCTTGGATATGGGCACTTTACTGGCCGAAAAAATCAAGCGCGAGTGGGCCGATAAACAGATTGATGTCGTGATTCCAATCCCTGATACCAGTCGTCCGAGCGCATTACAATTAGGTATTGCCTTAGGTCTTGATTATCGTGAAGGCTTTATCAAAAACCGTTATATTGGCCGCACATTTATTATGCCAGGCCAGGCCTTACGTAAAAAATCGGTGCGCCAAAAACTCAATCCGATTGGGATTGAGTTCAAAGGTAAAAACGTTTTGCTGGTCGATGACTCGATTGTGCGTGGCACCACGTCACAGCAAATTGTGCAGATGGCGCGTGATGCGGGCGCAAACAAGGTTTACTTTGCCTCAGCAGCGCCACCAGTGCGTTACCCGAATGTGTATGGTATTGATATGCCCAGCCGCCATGAGTTGTTGGCGACCAATCGTACCGATGAGGAAATTTGTGCAGAAATTGGCGCTGATGCACTGATTTACCAAGATCTGGATGCCTTGCGTGAAAGTATCACCAAGTCTAATCCGCACATGACTGAATTTGATTGCAGCTGTTTTGATGGCAAGTATGTCACTGGCGATATTGATGCGGCTTACTTAAACCGTATTGAATCTGCTCGCAGCGATATGAATAAAAAACAATTGCCGCCAAACTCAACCACACAGCTGGATTTAAACCTGTTGTCTACCGACTTGGTCGGTGCCGAGTAACGGTTGACAGACGCCATTAAAAGGCGTTTAATGAAATTGCGCTGATTTGAGTGGCGAACTTTAAACGAAGCCTAACTCAGCTTGCGAGCGCATTATAAATACCGCTAAAGCGAGAGCCCAAAAACCCGTTTTAGCGCAATGCTGAAACGGGTTTTTTATTGTCCCGGGTTTTTATTGTCCAAGGCGCAAGCCTGGGTGAGCGCAAGCCACGATGTTTGTACTGGAATGTCCGCAGCGGACAAAAGTTTGAGGAATCATGAACGATCAATACCATTTAGAAACGCTGGCTGTGCGTGCCGGCACATTAACAACCGAGTTCGGTGAAAACTCAGAGGCTTTGTTTTTAAACTCCAGCTTTCGCTTTAAAAGCGCAGCGCAGGCAGCGGCCCGTTTTGGCGGCACTGAGCCTGGCAATATCTACTCACGCTTTACCAATCCAACCGTAACCATGTTTCAGGACAAGCTGGCGGCGTTAGAGGGTGCTGAGCAGTGTGTGGCCACGGCCAGCGGGATGTCCGCAATTTTGGCTTGTGTTATGGGTATCTGTAGTGCCGGTGATCATATTGTTGCTTCGCGCAGTATTTTCGGCACCACCGTGCAATTATTTACCAATATCCTCAAGCGCTGGGGCATGGAGGTGACGCTGGTCTCGTTGACCGATGTAGCAGCCTGGCAGGCGGCAGCTAAGCCGAATACCAAGCTTTTTTTTGCAGAAACGCCTTCTAACCCGCTGACTGAAGTTGGCGATATTGCCAAGTTGGCTGAGGTGGCGCATGCCGCAGGTGCTTTCTTAGTGGTAGATAATTGTTTTTGTACACCTGCTTTGCAACAACCTTTGAAGTTGGGTGCCGATATCGTGATTCACTCTGCGACCAAATATATTGATGGTCAGGGTAGGGTGCTGGGCGGGGCTGTACTTGGTAAGAAAGCATTGATGGAGCCGGTGTATGGCTTTTTGCGCACTGCTGGGGTGACTATGAGTGCCTTTAATGCCTGGGTCTTCGTTAAAGGGCTGGAAACCCTGCAGGTGCGCATGGAAGCCCATGCTGCGCGTGCGCTGGCCTTGGCGCAGTGGCTGGAGCAACAGCCAGGTGTAGAACGCGTGTATTACCCTGGTTTGCCGTCGCACCCGCAGTATGACTTAGCACAAAAGCAGCAGCGCCTGGGTGGCGGTATTGTGACCTTTGAAGTGAAACCCAAAGTGGGCCAAACAGCACAAGAGGCCGCGTGGGCCTTGATTGATGCCACACGCCTGATTTCGATCACCGCCAATTTAGGGGATGCGAAATCTACCATCACGCATCCGGCAACGACCACGCATAGTCGCGTGAGCGCTGAGGCACGTGCCGAGGCAGGGATCAAAGACAACCTGGTCAGAATTGCCGTTGGCTTGGAACATGTAGAGGACCTCAAGGCAGACTTGCAGTTACTAGCTCACGCTTAATATAGCCTTGTTGATTTCAGGTATCACTTATGGGGAGCAAAATAGCTCCCCATTGCTTTTTCTGGCAAGTCTGATGTTGGCGCTGAGTGGTTAATTGGCTTGGCCACGGCGATTAGACGCGCCGGATCGCGCTAAATATGCTAAAATCGCGTGATAACTTTTAACTATAAATTGGGTCAAGAATGAGTCAGTCTCCAGATCAATTTGCTAAAGAAACCCTGCCTATCAGCTTAGAAGACGAGATGCGTCGCAGCTACCTTGATTACGCCATGAGCGTGATTGTTGGCCGTGCGCTTCCCGATGTTCGCGATGGTTTAAAGCCTGTGCACAGACGCGTGTTGTTCGCCATGCACGAGCTCTCTAACGACTACAACAAGCCTTATAAAAAATCTGCCCGTATTGTTGGTGACGTCATCGGTAAATACCACCCGCACGGTGACACGGCGGTGTATGACACCATCGTGCGTATGGCGCAAGATTTTTCATTGCGCTATATGCTGGTCGATGGCCAAGGTAACTTTGGTTCTGTCGATGGTGACAATGCGGCGGCAATGCGGTACACCGAAATCCGCATGTCTAAGATTGCACATGAGTTGCTGGCAGACATAGACAAAGAAACTGTAGACTTTGGCCCCAACTACGATGGCAGCGAGCATGAGCCACTAATTATGCCAGCGCGCATCCCTAACTTGCTGATTAACGGCAGCTCGGGGATTGCGGTGGGCATGGCGACCAACATTCCGCCACATAACCTCAATGAAGTGCTTAACGCTTGTTTTGCGCTGTTAGAAAATCCTGAAATCACCATTGATGAGCTGATTGAGTTGATTCCAGCGCCTGACTTCCCAACGGCTGGCATTATTTATGGCACCGTGGGTGTCAAAGAAGGTTATCGCACTGGCCGCGGCCGGGTGGTGATGCGTGGCCGTACCCATTTTGAAGACTTGGACAAAGCCGGTGGTCGTCAATCTATTATCATTGATGAGCTGCCTTACCAAGTTAACAAGAAAACACTGATTGAAAAAATCGCCGAGCTGGTTAACGAGAAAAAGATCGAGGGTATCTCCGATCTGCGTGACGAGTCTGACAAGTCCGGTATGCGTGTGGTCATTGAACTCAAGCGTGGTGAAGTGCCAGAGGTGATTTTAAATAACCTCTACAAGCAAACACAACTGCAAGATACGTTTGGCATGAACATGGTGGCCTTGATGGACGGCCAGCCACGTTTGCTCAACCTCAAGCAAATGCTGGAAGCCTTCTTGCGCCATCGCCGCGAAGTGGTGACGCGCCGTACTGTATTCGAGCTGCGCAAAGCGCGTGATCGCGGACATGTGCTCGAAGGCTTGGCGGTTGCGCTGGCCAACGTCGATGACATGATTGCAATCATCAAAGCGGCACCAACGCCGCCAGAAGCCAAAAAAGAGTTGATGGCGCGTAGCTGGAACTCACCAGTGGTAGAGGAAATGCTTAAACGTGCGGCCATGGAAGCCTCACGTCCTGAAGGTTTGTCGGTTGATTTTGGCATGACGCCAAACGGCTACAAACTTTCAGATGTGCAAGCGCAGGAAATTCTGCAAATGCGCTTGCAACGCTTGACCGGCCTTGAGCAAGATAAGATCGTCAACGAGTACAAAGAAGTCATGGATGTGATCGCAGACTTGCTGGATATTTTGGCAAAACCCGAGCGAGTGACTGCGATTATTGTTGAAGAATTAAATGAAATTCAGAAGATGTTTGGCGATAAACGACGTTCTGAAATCGAGCAAAATACACAAGATTTGTCGCTCGAAGACCTGATTACGCCGCAAGATGTGGTGGTGACTTTATCACACACTGGTTATGTGAAATCTCAGCCTTTGGATGAGTACCGCGCCCAGCGCCGTGGTGGCCGTGGCAAACAAGCCGCAGCGACCAAAGAAGATGACTTCATCGACAAGATGTTTGTGGCGAATACGCATGATTACATACTGTGCTTCAGCAGCCGTGGCCGTGTCTATTGGCTGAAGGTCTACGAGGTGCCGCAAGGTAGCCGCGTCAGCCGTGGCAAGCCGATTGTGAACCTGTTCCCGTTGGAGGAGGGCGAGAAAATCAACGCCATTCTGCCGGTGAAAGAGTTCGATGAAAGTCATTATGTGTTTATGGCAACTGCCAAAGGCACTGTGAAGAAGACTGCGCTGACCGAGTTTGCCAATCCCCGTAAGTCAGGCATTATCGCCATTAACTTAGATGAAGGTGACTACCTGATTGGTGCCGAAGTGACCAATGGCAAGAACGACATTGTGCTGGTATCTAATGGCGGTAAAGCGGTGTGGTTTACTGAGGATGATGTACGCCCTATGGGTCGTGCAACGCGTGGCGTACGCGGCATGAAACTAGCCTCTAAACAGCAGGTCCTGTCTTTGCTGATTGCTGAGAATGATCAGCAGTCGGTGTTAGTTGCTACTGAGAATGGCTACGGTAAACGCACCGTGTTGTCTGAATTCCGTCATTCTGGCCGTGGTACGCAAGGCGTCAAAGCGATTGCCATCAGTGAGCGTAACGGTTTGGCGGTGGCGGCAAGGTTGGTGACAGCAGACGATGAAATCATGCTGATTACGACCGGTGGCGTATTGATCCGCACACGCGTAAAAGAAATCCGCGATATGGGCCGTGCCGCACAAGGCGTCACCCTGATTAATCTGGGTGAGGGTGAAAAATTATCAGGTCTGGAGAAGATTGTTGAGACCGACGATGATGGTGACGAGTCTGAAGAATAAGTAGAGCAAAGAATACACACACGCATGAAACAGATTTTTAATTTTTCTGCCGGTCCTGCCGTGCTCCCTAAACCAGTGCTTGAGCGTGCACAAGCTGAAATGCTTGACTGGCACGGCTCTGGCATGAGTGTGATGGAGATGTCACACCGCGGCAAAGAGTTCACTAGCATCCTGGAGAAAACAGAAGCTGATTTTCGCAAACTGTTGGCCATCCCGTCCAATTACAAAGTCTTGTTTTTGCAAGGAGGCGCCATTGGCGAAAATGCCATCATCCCTATGAACTTGCTCAACGGTAAGTCTGCGGATTACGTGGTCACAGGCGCCTGGAGTAAGCGTAGTGTTGAAGATGCCAAAGTCTATGGTGAGATCAATATTGCGGCGAATGCTGAAGCCAGTGGTTTTACCACGGTGCCTGCCTTTGCTGATTGGAAGCTCAATAAAGACGCGGCTTATGTGCATTACTGCACCAATGAAACCATTAACGGTGTTGAGTTCTTAGAGGTACCTGAGACCCATGGTGTGCCGATTGTGGCTGATATGTCGTCACATATTCTCTCGCGGCCCATTGACGTTTCAAAATATGGTGTTATTTACGGTGGTGCGCAAAAAAATATCGGACCGGCTGGCTTGTGTCTGGTGATTGTACGTGAAGATTTATTGACGCAGGCATCACCTTTAACGCCCGCTGTTTTTCATTGGAAAACGCAGGCGGATAATCAGAGCATGATTAATACGCCGCCCACCTATAGCATTTATATTGCGGGCTTGGTGTTCGAGTGGTTACTGGCACAAGGCGGCGTGGAGGCCATTGAGAAAATCAATATCGCCAAAGCCAATTTGTTGTATGACTACCTGGATCAAACCGAATTTTACGCCAATGACATTCAACCGGCTTACCGTTCACGCATGAATATTCCGTTCCGCTTGCGGGATGAAAGCCTCAACGATGCCTTTTTAAAAGCGGCAGAGGCACACGGCTTGCTGCAACTGAAGGGCCATCGTTCCGTCGGTGGCATGCGTGCCAGCATTTACAACGCCATGCCGATTGAAGGTGTGAAAGCGCTGGTCGAATTCATGCAGGCATTCGAACAAGCTCACTCATAAAAAACCTTAATTATTTATTTTAAATGTCTGATTTATTAAAACAATTTAGAGACAAAATTGATGCGATTGATGCGCAGATGCTGGCGCTGGTCAATCAGCGCGCAGCGCTGGCACGCGAGATAGGGCATTTAAAAGATGACGGTGTCATTTACCGCCCAGAGCGTGAAGCGCAAATTATTCGACGCTTGCAGGCTGAGAATCAAGGGCCGTTAGCACCTGAGGCGGTGAGTCACATTTTTCGCGCCGTGATGTCCAATTGTCGTGCACTAGAGAAAGAGTTGTCGATTGCATTTCTGGGCCCTTTGGGAACCTATAGCGAAGAAGCAGCGCTCAAGCAGTTTGGGGAGGGGCGCCAGGCCGTGGTGTGCGCAAGTATCGATGAAGTCTTCCGCACGGTAGAAGCCGGTCAGGCAGATTACGGTGTGGTGCCGGTAGAAAACTCGACCGAAGGCGCGGTTGGCATTACGCTAGACTTACTATTGTCTAGCCCGTTGCAGGTGATTGGTGAAGTGACGTTGCCGGTCCATCATTGCTTGTTGTCTGCTCAGCAAGATATTCGTCAGATCAGCCATGTTTTTTCTCATGCGCAATCGTTATCGCAATGCCATGAGTGGTTAAACAAACACTTGCCGAATGCGGCACGCGAGGCGGTCACCAGTAATGCGCGTGCTGCACAAATGATCCACGAGCTCGTCGCCAGTGAAGGCACGTTTGCAGCGGCCATCGCCAGCAAGCGTGCTGCTGAGTTATTTGATTTGCATGTTTTGGCTGAAAATATCGAAGATGACCCGAAGAACACCACGCGTTTTCTGGTATTAGGTAATCATGGTGTTGCACCTTCTGGCCAGGATAAAACCTCGCTCGTCATGAGCGCGCACAATAAACCAGGCGCCGTGTTGCAACTACTAGAGCCTTTTTCACGCCATGGCGTGAGCATGACCAAGCTGGAATCACGCCCTTCACGTCAAAACTTATGGAATTACGTGTTTTTTGTGGATATTGAAGGCCATCAACAACAGCCAGCCGTTCAGGCGGCGCTGAAAGATCTTGCCGAACGTGCCACTTTACTCAAAGTGTTGGGCTCTTACCCAACCGCTATTATTTAAATCATTCTATGTCGTCATCCGAGCCTTTATCAGCATTAGCCCCTGCCAATATTCGTGCCATTGCGCCATACCAGGGTGGCAAACCGATCAGTGAATTAGCCCGTGAAATGGGGCTCAATGAAGCCGATATCGTTAAACTAGCTTCTAATGAGAATCCACTTGGCATGAGTCCCAAGGCCCAAATGGCGCTTGAAGAAGCCATTTGTGAGATTGCCCGTTATCCGGATGGTAATAGCTTTGCCTTGCGCGATGCCGTGAGCCACAAGTATGGCGTACAACCGGCACAGATCGTATTTGGTAACGGTTCAAATGATATTCTGGAGTTGGCAGCACGCGCTTTCTTGACGGCGGGTGATGAAACCATTTACTCCCAGCATGCATTTGCCGTGTATCCATTAGTGACACAGGCGGTCGGCGCTAAAGGCGTGGTCGTGCCAGCGGTTGAATTTGGCCATGATTTGCCCGGCTTTCTAAAGGCGATCACACCTCAAACCAAGTTGATTTTTGTGGCAAACCCAAATAACCCAACCGGCACGCTGATTAGCAAAACCGATTTAAAAGCTTTTTTACAGCAAGTGCCCAGGCATATTCTGGTCGTGCTGGATGAGGCTTACGATGAATATTTGTCTTCAGTCGATAAGTCTGAGGCGATAAGCTGGCTGACCGAGTTTGAAAACCTGATTATTTCACGTACTTTCTCCAAAGCCTATGGCCTGGCGGGGTTGCGTGTGGGTTTTGGTGTGATGCATGCCACATTGGCTGACTTGATGAACCGCGTGCGCCAGCCATTCAATGTGAATAGCCTGGCGCAAGTGGCCGCGACTGTCTCATTGCAAGATGAGGATTTTGTGGCACGCAGTTATGCTGCTAATCAAGCTGGGATGACGCAGATTACGCAGGGACTGGAGCAACTGGGCCTGAGCTATATTCCGTCTTATGGTAACTTTGTCAGCTTTAAAGTGACGAACGCCAGTACCGTCAACCAGGCCTTGCTTAAGCAGGGCGTAATTGTGCGCCCGGTGGCCAATTATGAGATGCTGGATTATTTGCGCGTCAGCATTGGACTGTTTAGTGAAAATGCACGCTTTTTAGAAGTGCTGGAAAAGATTTTGAAGTCATGACTGTATACGAAAAATTAGCCACCGATGATGTACGCGTGCTTGAGATCAAACCGCTGGTAAAACCGGCCGAGCTGTTGTCTCGCCTGCAAGAAAGTACGGTCAGCACACAAAACATCCTTAAAACCCGCACGGCGATCCACCATATTTTGCATCAAGGCGATGACCGTTTATTAGTGATTGTGGGTCCATGTTCGATTCACGATACCGAAGCGGGGATGGAGTATGCCAAACGTTTGCTGGAGGTGCGTACACGCTTGGCCGGTGAGTTGTTGATTGTGATGCGCGTGTATTTTGAAAAGCCACGTACCACGGTGGGGTGGAAAGGGCTGATCAATGATCCGCACCTCGATGGCACTTATGATATTAATGCGGGCCTCGAAAAAGCCCGCCGTTTTTTGCTCGACGTCAACGAAATTGGCATGCCTGCTGCGACTGAGTTCTTGGATGTGGTGTCACCACAATATACCGCTGATTTAGTCAGCTGGGGTGCGATTGGCGCACGCACCACCGAGTCGCAAATCCACCGTGAATTAGCGTCTGGATTATCATGCCCGGTAGGGTTTAAAAATGGTACCGATGGCGGCGCCAAGGTTGCGATCGATGCCATTAAAACAGCAGCCAGCCCACATCACTTTTTGTCGATGACTAAAGAAGGTGAGTCTGCCATTTTTGCCACCAAAGGCAATGAAGATTGCCATGTGATTTTACGTGGTGGCAAAGCCCCTAACTATGATGCACAAAGTGTATCAGCCGTGTGTGATCAGTTAGCCGAGGCTGGCTTGGCGCCAGTGCTGATGGTAGATTGCAGTCATGGCAACAGTCAAAAACAATATAAAAACCAGATGCTCGTGGTGGATGATGTCGCCAAGCAACTAACTGCTGGCGATGCGCGTATTATCGGCGTCATGCTGGAATCGCATCTGAACGAGGGACGTCAGGACCACTCGCCAGGCTGTAGCCTGAATTATGGCCAGTCGATTACCGATGCTTGCCTGGGTTGGGATGACTCTGTGGCTGTGCTCGAAACGCTGGCTGGAGCAGTGAAAGCCCGCCGTGAGAAACATGCCGCAGAAGAGTAATGAACACGTTTATTCAAAGCCGCGCCAGTGAGCGCGGCTTTTTTATGCGTGTTAGCGACAAATAAGCATGCGCTCATGAAAATCATGAGCAGGGAATCATTGTCAGTAGCAGGCTGTTGATGCAACGCATGCGTATGATGCCAGTCTTACTTCACACACATTGCAAACCAGCGTAGTGCCGGCTTGCGATGGATGCGGTAGTCACAAACAATTGTTGTATGATGGGGCTTAAAACTCTCCTGCAACCACGAATTAACTGAATTGAATAACGAGCGATTATGCATATACACGTATTAGGGGCTGGGGCTGGCGGTGGCTTTCCACAGTGGAACTGTAATTGTCCAAATTGTGATGGCTTGCGCAAAGGCACCATCAAGGCCAAGCGCCGCACACAATCATCGATTTGTGTCTCTAGCAATGGCATAGACTGGGTGCTATTTAATGCATCTCCTGATGTCTTGCAACAAATTCAGGAGTTCGCCCCCTTGCAACCAGGTCGCGCTGTACGTGACAGTGGCATCCAAGGTATTGTGCTCATAGATGCGCAAATTGACCATACCACTGGCCTATTCATGCTACGTGAAGGCCAAGTCAAACGTGAGATTTACTGTACAAAGATGGTCTATGAAGACCTGACCACCGGCAATCAAATTCTGAATATTCTCGGCCATTACTGCGGCGTCAATCACCACCAAATCGCGATTGATGCCAACGATGTCAGCAATGCGCACAGCTTTGAAATTCCCGGTGTGCCTAACCTGCGATTTACGGCAGTGGCATTGAAAAGTGCGGCGCCACCATATTCCCCACACCGTAATGATCCGCACCCAGGCGACACCATTGGGGTGTTGATTGAAGAGATTTCTACCGGCAAAAAATGCTGGTATTCACCTGGTCTGGCAGAAATTGAGCCCCATTTGCCACCACTGATGCATCAAGCAGATTGCATCATGGTGGATGGCACGTTCTGGACCAATACTGAAATGTTGGATATGGGGTTGATGACCAAGACAGCGCGCAGTATTGGCCACAATCCACAATCTGGCCCTGGCGGCATGATAGAAGAGTTGGACAAGTTTGGTACGGAGAAACCAGTGCGCAAAGTGCTGATTCATATCAACAACACCAACCCGATTTTAAGGGAAGATTCCGCCGAGCGTGCGACCCTCAACGATCATAAGATCGAGGTAGCGTACGACGGCATGGACATCATTCTATAGGAGAAAAAAATGAACGCAGTGACTCAGGCAGCATTGCCATGGACCCGTGAAGAATTCGAAGCGAAACTTCGCGAAAAAGGGCAGGGTTACCATATTTATCATCCATTTCATGTGATGATGTATGAAGGTAAATTGACTAAAGAACAGCTGCAATGCTGGGTTGCCAATCGTTTTTATTATCAAATCGCGATTCCAATGAAAGATGCAGCGATTTTATCCAATTGCCCGGACAAAGAAGTCCGTAAGCAATGGATAGTGCGCATTACCGACCATGATGGCGTGGATGACCAGATTGGCGGTATTGAGGCCTGGATTAAGCTCGGTGAAGCCGTTGGCCTGACTCGCGAGCAAGTGACTAGCCTGGAACTAGTGTCACCGGGTGTGCGTTTTGCGGTGGATGCCTACATCAATTTTGCCAAACAGCGCCCCTGGCAAGAGAGCGTTTGCTCCAGCCTGACCGAGTTGTTTGCACCGCACATCCATCAGCAACGCATCAGCTCCTGGCCGAGCATGTATCCCTGGGTGAAAGAAGAAGGTCTGATGTACTTTAAAAAACGTCTGACCGAAGCGCGCCGCGACGTCGAGCAAGGCTTAAGCGTTACGCTGGATTACTTCAGTACCTCACGCGACATGCAGATGAAGGCACTGGAAATTTTGCAATTTAAGCTGAATGTACTGTGGGTGATTGCAGACTCCATCATGCTGGCTTCGACCGAGATTAAAACCGAAGGCCGTGATTATCTGCGTCAGCCGGTGATTCGCATAGAAAACTAGCGCGCCTCAGGATTATTTGAAAGAAAACGCATGGAAAACAATATTCAACACTCAGATATTTACGCGATTGCCTTCCACCATCGCTTTCAATGGGAAGAGGCGCAGCAAAGTTACGTCATCCTGTTTCCCGAAGGCATGGTGAAGTTACATGGCGGCGCAGGCGAAATCTTGAAGCGCGTTGATGGCAAAGTCAGTGTGGGGGAGATTGTGGCTGAGCTCAAGGCCACTTTTCCCGATGTTGAAGATATTGAGAGCGATATTGTAGGTATGTTTGACCTTGCTGTTGGTAAAGCCTGGTTACGTAAGGTCAATTAATCCGTCAGGAGAGCAATATGGCACAGTTGAATAATGGCGTTGCAGCAAGCGTGACACAAAAGCAGCCTTTATGGTTGCTTGCTGAGGTCACATATCGTTGCCCGCTGCATTGCGCGTTTTGTTATAACCCAACCGATTATGACAAGCACACTAAAAATGAATTAAGCACTGAGCAATGGATCAGCGCTTTGCGTGACGCCCGCAAAATGGGCGCCATTCAGCTGGGTATTTCTGGTGGCGAGCCGTTGTTGCGCGACGATATTGAAGAAATTGTTTCTGAAGCGCATAAACTGGGTTATTACAGCAACCTGATTACCTCTGGCGTTGGCCTCACAGAAAAACGCATCCAGGCGTTTAAAGAAGGTGGCTTGGACCATATCCAGCTTTCCATGCACGATGTGACAGAAGATATCAGCAACTTCATTACGAACACGCGTACCTTTGAGCTCAAGAAAAAAGTCGCGGCCATGATTAAGTCTCATGGCTATCCGATGGTGCTCAATGTGGTGATTCACCGTTATAACATTGACCAGGTCGGCAAAATCCTGGAAATGGCGGAAGCACTAGGCGCAGATTATGTGGAGCTCGCCAACACCCAGTACTACGGCTGGAGCCTGGTCAACCGTGATCAATTAATGCCAACGCGGGAACAGTTAGATCGCGCAGAAGCGGCGACAAATGCCTTTAGGGAACGTGTCGGCAATAAAATGAAGGTGTTTTTTGTCGTCCCCGATTACTTTGCTGACCGCCCCAAAAAATGCATGAATGGCTGGGGCGAAGTGTTTATGATCGTCACCGCCAATGGTGATGTGTTGCCATGCCATTCTGCCCGTGTATTACCCGGCATGACCTTCCCCAATGTGCGTGAAAATGGCTTGGAATGGGCCTGGAAAGAGTCCCCGGCGTTTACTAAATACCGTGGCATGGACTGGATGAAAGAACCGTGCCGCAGTTGCGATGAAAAAGAAAACGATTTGGGTGGTTGCCGTTGCCAATCTTATTTGCTGAGTGGCGACGCTGAAATGGCGGATCCGGTCTGTACCAAATCTCCAAACCGTCATTTGATTGATGAGGCCTTGGTGAACTCACAAAATCCGTTGGTGCGTGAGCAGCCCATTATTTTCAGAACAGACAAAAACTCCAAAAAATATGTCGAAGGCGATAAAGAAAGAATCGCGCAGTTTCACGCCTTACCTTAAATCTGCCGATGGCCGCATTGTGGCTTATAATCTCAAAGGTGCCTAAGGGCACCTTTGCTTTTTTAAAAGGTTGTACATGTTTAAATCTCGGTCTTCTATTCTGGTACTCGTATTGGCAGGGCTGGCAGCGTTAGCGCCGTTTGCAATTGACACTTATCTACCTGCATTTCACGTGATGGCCGCTGAATTTGGCACCGATGAACTGGCGATCCAGCAAAGCCTGACATTTTATTTGCTGCCTTATGCGCTCATGACTTTATGTCATGGCGCCATTTCGGATGCCATTGGCCGCATTACAACCATTAAATGGGGCTTGGCTATCTTTGCGCTGGCGAGCATAGGCTGTGCATTCGCACCTAATGTACAAACCTTATGGCTGTTCCGCGCTTTACAAGGCGTGAGTGGCGGCGCAGGCAATACCGTGGCACGCGCCATGGTACGTGATCTGTTTTCTGGCGCACAGGCGCAGCGTGTGATGGCTACCGTACAGTTGTTATTCGGGATTGCCCCCGCCGTGGCACCGATTCTGGGTGGCGTGTTGTTGGGCATACACTGGCAAGCAATATTTATCTTCTTATCTGTGTATGCGGCCATTGCATTATGGATGGCTGTACGTTATCTGCCGGAAACCATGACCGCAGAAAAGCGCATCGTGTTCTCTGTGCAAGGCATCTTTGCTACTTACGGCAAAATGCTTAAACACAAAGTATTTCTTGGTCTGATTGCATGCCTGAGCTTGAATTTCTCTGCGTTTTTTATTTATGTACTGGCCAGCCCGGTATTTCTTGTCAAACATTTGCATTTAAACAGCCAGCAGTTCGGCTATCTGTTTATTCCCACAGTGACTGGCATGATGCTGGGCTCATGGATTTCACGCTATACCGCGGGTAAAGTGGCGCCAGCACGCATTTTGCATTGGGCGTTTGCCTGGATGCTGTTCACCGCAAGTTGTAATGTTGCTTTGCAATTATGGGCGAGCAGTACCATGCATAGCGCCTGGTGGCTGGCGATCTTGCCAATTGCCTTGTTTAATATCGGGATGGCAGCGGCGATGCCGGTGTTGTCGATTGCTGCGCTGGATTGTTATCCCAATCTGCGTGGGACTGCGGCCTCGGCCCAGGCCTTTATGCAAATGCTTTGTTCTACCATCAGCTCGGCTTTGATTGTGCCATTGGTTTGGCATTCTACAATCACGCTGGCCAGCGCCATGTTGATCATGACTGTGCTGGGTAGCTTGCTGTTGCTAATGATCCGTCAGCCTAAGCCGCCGATGATGGTCGTCCAAGATTAAACGCAAGCCCCGAAATATGGGGCATTTACCGGCTTCATCAGATGTTTGAACGACACACGCCTGTTTTAAGATGAAACTGTCAATGTTCGCCAAATGGCAGGACATTATTCAGAATCGACCAAGGGAGTTCATCATGGAAATGACCAGAGAAGAAGAAGCGCGCAAAGCTTACGTGAAATTGCTGACCGGGCAAGGGGTAAGTGAGCGTATGCTGGTACAGCGAGAATTCATTATTATTCGCGTCAGTGCATTCCTGAAAGATATTCCCTGTGATGGCAGTCATTACCGACACGCCGTTGACCGTTTTATTGCCAGCATTGATCCGGCAGAAATCCCCAGCATTTTGCCTGTGATTCGTGAGTTCTTTTCGTTTTGGGTGCGCGACATCAAAGCGATCGCAGCCATGAGTCAAGCCAAGGTGTTTAATGGCACCACGCCAGTCACCATGGTCACCCAAGATGAGTTATTCAAGCATTGGTATGATTTGGACAAAACGGCCATGACCAGCCATGAAACGCAAGTGATGGATGCCTTTGAACAAGTCACGCTGGTGCGTGGTTTCGAGCCTGCCGTGTTTAAAGAACGCATGCGCATGGCTAAGTGCTTGCTACTGTCATTGCGACCTATCTCATACAAGCAATCGCACAGCTACCGCCAAATGGTGGATAGAAACCTGCCCCTGTTTAATGCGCTAGGCTCGCAGCATACCTTCCTCAGTGTTTCTCGTGAATTTTATTACTTTTGGCGCGGTGACATGCTGAAACCACAAACACAAAAAGCGCAGGTTGCACCTGTGCGTGAAATGGCCATGGCCGCATAACGGAATGAATAATGCGGCAGCGTGCCGCAGCAGACAAAAAACGCCAGCCTTAGCGCTGGCGAATTTTTTGCAGAATCAAGGCAGACAATTCCTCAATTGAACGACTAGTGGAGTCAGCCCAAGGAATACCTGAACTGCGCATCATGCCTTCAGCGATTTCAATTTCCTTTCGGCAGTTATCCAGTGAGGCATAAAAGCTGTCCGGGCGCCGCTCATTACGTACAGAGTGCAGACGCTCAGGCTTGATGGTCAGGCCAAAAATCTTGTCGATATTTTTTTGCAAAGCAGCCGGTAAGGCACCACGTTCAAAGTCTTCCGGAATCAGCGGATAGTTGGCAGCTTTAATGCCAAACTGCATGGCCAGGTAAATACTGGTCGGTGTCTTGCCACAACGGGAGACGCCTATCAGGATGACTTCGGCTTCATCCAGACCGGTATTGGTCATCCCGTCATCATGATTCAGCGTGAAATTAATGGCTTCCATGCGCTCGGAGTAGCTGTTGCCCATGGCGCTGTAAGCAATGCTGGCACCGGTGAGTGGCTCCTGATTAAGCTCTGAGCCCAGCGGATAAATAAAACGGTGGAATAAATCAATAAAGTAGGCGTTGGCCTGCTTGAGATGATTACGGTGTTCGCCATTGCCGACAGACATAATGACAATCGGGCGAATCCCATCTTGATCAGCTACCTTCTGGATGTGTTCAAAGGCGGCTTGCACCTTCTCGTCGTTGTCAGTAAAGGGCAGGCGAGTGGTGGTAAATTTGGTGTTGGGAAAATGTTCCAGCAGTTTGCTCAAGGCGCCAGCTGTAATCCCCGTGCCATCAGAAATAATAAAAACAGAACGGTGATTCATACTAACGCCTTGAGTGAGTTGCTAAAAGTGATTTCGTGCGCTTACTTTTTGGTCAGACGCTGCCAGGTAGCAACCACTGTGTCCGGGTTGAGCGACACGGACTGGATGCCCTCGGCCACCAGCCATTCGGCAAAGTCTTCATGGTCAGAAGGACCTTGACCACAAATACCCACGTATTTGCCTAAACGGTTACAGGTGTTGATGGCCATTTTCAGCAATACTTTCACCGCGTCATTACGCTCGTCAAAACCGTCGGCCAAAATACCGGAGTCACGGTCCATGCCCAAAGTGAGCTGTGTCAGGTCGTTAGAACCGATAGAGAAGCCATCGAAATATTCCAGGAACTGCTCAGCCAGCAGGGCGTTGGCCGGGATTTCGCACATCATGATCAGACGCAGGCCGTTTTCACCACGTTTAAGACCATTGGCTGCCATGATTTCTGTCACCGCACGTGCTTCTTCCAGCGTGCGTACGAATGGGATCATCAACTCAACGTTGGTGAGGCCCAGCTCATCACGCACTTTTTTCATGGCCTGGCATTCCATGGCAAAGCACTCTTTAAAGTCTTCTGCCATATAACGTGCCGCACCGCGGAAACCAATCATTGGGTTTTCTTCATCTGGCTCGTAAATGTCACCACCAACCAGTTTTTTATACTCGTTAGACTTGAAGTCTGAAGTACGTACAATCACTGGTTTTGGATAGAATGCTGCCGCAATCGTCGCGACGCCTTCGGCTACTTTATCAATGTAGAACTGTTTTGGGCTGGCATAACCACGCGCACGGTTTTTAATCGTGGCCTGAATCGCCGCTGGCATAGCATCCACGTTCAGGATGGCTTTCGGATGAATACCAACCATGTTGTTAATCACAAACTCAAGACGCGCTAAGCCAACACCGTCGTTTGGTGTTTGGGCAAAAGTGAACGCCATGTCAGGGTTACCGACGTTCATCATGATCTTGCACGGTGGTTTTGCCAAAGCGCTGTTCGATTGTGTAGACACTTCGAAGTCTAGCGCGCCGTGGTAAACAAAACCGGTTTCACCTTCAGCACAAGAAACGGTCACCATCTCGCCGTCACGCAGCAGGTCAGTCGCATTGACAGAGCCTACAATCGCCGGGATACCCAGTTCACGCGCAATAATCGCAGCGTGGCAAGTACGGCCGCCACGGTTGGTTACCAGTGCGCTGGCACGTTTCATCACTGGCTCCCAGTTAGGGTCAGTCATGTCGGCGACCAGCACGTCACCTGGTTGTACCTCATGCATCTCAGCCGGATCCAGTACGATACGCACCTTGCCAACCCCTACTTTTTGTGTCACGGCACGGCCAGCCACTACAGGCACTGAAGAGTGCTTTTGCAGTTTGAATGTTTCAGTGACGTTTTTAGCGGCTTCTTGTGACTTCACAGTCTCCGGACGCGCTTGCAGGATGTATAGCTTGTTATCCAAACCGTTTTTACCCCACTCGATATCCATTGGGCAGCCATAGTGTTGCTCAATGGTCATGGCGTAACCGGCTAATTCCAGAATATCGGCATCAGTCAGAGAGTAGCGGTTGCTCTCGGCTGGGTCCACGTCAACCGTATTGGTCGATTTACCGGCCTGAGTGGCGTCAGAAAACACCATCTTGATCAGTTTGGAGCCCATGGTACGACGCACAATCGCCGGTTTACCTTGTGCCAGCAATGGCTTGTGTACATAGAACTCATCCGGGTTTACCGCACCTTGCACCACGGTTTCACCTAAACCATAAGACGAAGTGATAAAGGCAACATCACGGTGGCCAGATTCAGTATCAATGGTAAACATCACACCGGCACAGCCAATGTCTGAACGCACCATTTGCTGCACACCGGCAGACAGGGCCACATCTGCGTGCACGAAGCCTTTGTGCACACGGTAAGAAATCGCACGGTCGTTATACAAAGAAGCAAACACTTCTTTGATCGCATGATTAATATTATCCAGGCCATGAATATTCAGGAAAGACTCTTGCTGACCTGCAAAGGAAGCGTCTGGCAAGTCTTCCGCCGTAGCAGAAGAGCGCACCGCAAAAGTGGTGCCTGGGGCTGATTTTTCAATCAGTTTGGCATAGTTTTCAGCAATCGCAGTTTGCAACGCAGCCGGAAACTCGGCTTCCATGATCCACTGGCGAATCTGTGCACCAACACGCGCCAGTTCCTGCGTATCATCAGCATTTAATTTGTCTAGCAAGTCATTGATTTTATTGTTCAAACCACCTTGCGCCAAAAACTCACGATACGCATCAGCGGTGGTCGCAAAACCAGTCGGTACGCGCACACCTTTTGCGGTGAGTTGAGAAATCATTTCGCCCAGGGAAGCGTTTTTACCGCCTACGGACGGCACATCAGTGTTTCGTAGATTCTCAAATGGAATAACATGACTTACCATATAAAACCCTTAATTATTTTAAAACTGGTGATAATCTATCGCGGAATGCAACGGATTGAATTCGATAAATAGAGGCTAGTTGCCCAACATCGTCTGATTATAGAATGACTTTTATGTCAGTCATTATGCCAAAATCATGTTTTAATGTCACGTCGCCGTGAGGGTGGCAATTCATTTTTTTTAGCATCCATCTAATAATACGCCATGAATGCAGTCATTTCCGCAACGCGCACAGTCGGTGTCACGACTTATGGTCGCCTACATCTCGGTTTTTTTAATTTGAGTCAACAGACTCAACGCCAGTTTGGCAGTGTCGGTGTGGCGATCGACGCCTTTCAAACCTCACTCAGTATTTCTAGCGGGCCACAACAGTCAGCGTTTGACCCTTGGGCCGCGGCCATTTTGCAGCGCCACTTGCTTGCCAGCAACGCGCAAATGGCCTTCAACGTTTCCATTCAGCAAGCCATTCCACGCCACGGCGGCTTAGGCTCTGGCACACAAATGGCCCTGGCCTTGGGCACAGCCGTAAATTACCTGCTGGATCAGCCAACTAGCGCCAGCGACATCGCTGCCATCCATCAACGTGGTGCCCGCTCAGGGATTGGCATCGCTACTTTTGAGCATGGCGGCTTGGTGATTGATGGTGGCCGTGGTGCACACACCGTCGTGCCGCCGATGTTGGCGCGTCACGCCTTTCCATCTGATTGGCATTTTTTGCTTATCATTGATAATAGTCGCGCGGGCCTGCATGGTCAGGGTGAAAAGAATGCATTTAAGCAATTAGCGCCACAATCGTTAGCGGCGACCCAGACCATACAGCAGAAATTACTCAGCCATGGCCTGCCAGCCTTAATTGAGCAAGACTTCAGCACATTCAGCCAGTTTATTGGTGACTTGCAAACCTACAACGCGGAGTATTTTGCGCCTGCCCAAGGCGGCCCCTACGCCAGCCAGGCGATCGCAGGGATTTTGCAGACATTAAAGCAGCAGGGACACACAGGCGTTGGGCAAACCTCGTGGGGGCCGACCGGATTTGTATTGTTACCGTCCCGCGCAGAGGCGGTCGCCATGCAGATGCAATTGCTCAAAGCCCATGCGTCGCAGCCGACGCTGGGTTTTGTGGTCACGGCTGCCGTCAACCAGCCTGCGCACATTCATATAGAGGGATAAAATAGACGCTGTCGCAAATTAAAACTTTTTAAGTTAATTTTGAAAAGTTATGATTTTCACGGTCTACTCTTTATTTTGAACTGCGTTGGAAGTGTGTATATTGGTTGAAGGTTTGATTAACGAACGGTTCCGGGGGGAATAATGAAAAAAACCAGTATTATGCATTTGTTTACAGCCGCAAAGAATGCTAGTCCATTTGATGTGAATATGGCCTTTGATGCAGGCTACGAAAAAATTATTTCTTATACCGATGTGACCTTGAACGAGATCGTAGCGCTCACGCAAGATGCGATCTTCTCCCGCAGCCCTAGCGGCCTGAAACAACAAGCCTTGTTTTTTGGTGGTCGTGATATTCAAGTCGCGCTGGAAATGCAAAAACAGGCGCGCAGCGCTATGTTTAAGCCTTTTGAATGTCATACGTTTTCTGACCCTTCGGGTGCATTTACCACAGCCGCAGCAATGCTGGCCAAAGTGGATTTTTATCTGCAAAAATCTGGCAGCGGCCTGGGCAAAGAAAAAGTAGCCATCTTTGGTGCCAGTGGCACGGTCGGTTCCACCGCGGCGTTGATCGCTGCACGCCAAGGAGCCACAGTATTGATGGTCGCACATGCTGGGGTAGAGAGCATGCAGGCTTATGTGGATAAATTGTCTTCAAGCTACGATGTGAGTTTGCAGGTGGTGGATGGCAGCACTGAAGCGGCCAAAATTGCTGTCTTAAATGAGGCAACGGTTGCTTTGTGTGCCACACCGGCCGGCATTCGTGTGCTCGAAGTCACCCAATTTGCGCACTCCAAAACACTTAAAGTCGTGGCCGATGTGAACGCCGTGCCACCTTCAGGCATTGAAGGCGTAGATACCTTTTCTAATGGCGGCTTGATTGAAGGCACCCAAGTGGCCGGGTTTGGCGCATTGGCAATTGGTCAATTGAAATATGTGACACAGAACAAATTGCTGGAGCAAATGCTGCAAAGCGAAAGCCCGATGCATATTGATTATCATCAGGCGTATGAATACGCCTGTGCGCACGTCGAATAAGGTGATTCTTGCGGCTGGCGATGTTGTCACAGAGTGCGCGCATCTATAGCCAGATCGCGCAACGAGAAGGATTTAATGTACTGGCAGTAGATGGTTTTGCGGATGCCGATACCCGACAAGCTGCCCAACAAGTCTATCGTTGGTCAGGCCTATGCGAACAGGATGCTGGCGATCATCTGGCCGCGTTGTTTGAAGTATTGGATGCTTTTGCGCCAGATGCGGTATTGGTTGGTTCTGGTTTTGAAGCGAATCAGGCAGGCTATGCGGCCTTGTTTACGCGTTACACGCTACTAGGCAATACGCCTGAAACGGTTGGTCGCGTTAAACACCCGTCCTGGTTAAAAGCCTGTTGTGATGCTCATCAAGTGCCATCGCCGCCGATTGCTGAAACCAAGCCATCGTCAGGGCAGTGGCTATGCAAGCAGGCAGGGCAGTGCGGTGGCCGTCATGTGCAACACTGGCAATCGGTAACCGATACCGTGGCAGATGGTTATTGGCAAGCATTCCAGCCTGGGCAAGCGGTGGGCCTGTTGTTTTTGGCACATGGCCAGACCGTTACCTTGATTGGTGTGCATGCGCTCAGGCAGCATGCAGATAGTTATGCTTATGCCGGCGCCACGCGCTTGCATGATGATGCGCTTTATCGCGCCGCAAACAAGCTGCTGCAGACGTTGGTGCCTGCATTAGGGCTGGTTGGGATAAACAGTATTGATGCCATTTGGCATGCGCATGTTTTGCATGTGATAGAAGTGAACCCCAGGCTCAGCGCCAGCATGCGTTTGTATACGGATCTACCGTTGATACAAGCGCATATTGCCTGCTGCCAACACAAGGGTTTGCCGTTGTTGTCACAGTCAAGCGCTTATGCCAGCCATTGCATTGTGTATGCCAGGCAAGAAATAGAGATCAGCCAGTTAACTTTTCCAGACTGGCTGGAAGATCGGCCTAGTGGCGGCACGATTGCCGCCGGGCAACCCATCTGCAGCTTGTATGCAGAAGGGCATTCAGACCAAGAAGTGCAGTCAGCTTTGCGGGATAAAAAAACACGATTAGAAACATTATGGGGGACTTATGTCTGCAACCGCATCGAATTCAACATCCATTAGCGTACAACAATACAGCGCACCACTGGTGGCCGAGCTGATTGCTAATGCGCCAGCGTTAGGCTGTGCCGTGTCTACGCACGAAAGTGGCGCGACCATTGTCGATGCCGGGATTCAAGTGCCAGGCGGCCTGGAAGCTGGCCGGATTATTTCCGAGATTTGTATGGGCGGGCTCGGTAGCGTGGCCTTGCGCCATGTGCCACAATTTGCCAACTGGCCGCTGAGTGTAGTAGTGACAGCCAAGCAGCCGGTGATCGCCTGTTTGGGTAGCCAATATGCAGGCTGGGCCTTGTCACACGAAAAGTTCTTTTCACTCGGTAGTGGCCCGGCGCGCGCCATTGCCCAGCGTGAAGAAGTCTTTAAAGACATCAACTATAGCGACAAAGGTGAGCAAACCGTTTTAGTGCTGGAAACCGATAAAGTGCCGCCAGTGCAAGTGATTGAAAAAGTCGCCAGAGACACCGGTTTGCCCGCGAACAAGCTGACCTTTATTTTAACGCCGACGCGTAGCGTGGCAGGCTCACTGCAGGTGACCGCACGCGTGCTGGAAGTTGCCTTGCACAAGTGCCATACCCTGCATTTTGATTTAAATGCGATTGTGGATGGCTATGGTGTCGCACCAGTGCCTGCGCCCTCACCAGATTTTATTGTCGGCATGGGCCGCACCAACGATGCAATTTTGTTTGGCGGTTTTGTGCAGTTGTTCGTCAATACGGAAGACGCTGCTGCGGAACAATTAGCAACACAATTACCTTCTTCAGCATCTAAAGACTATGGCCGTCCATTTGCCGAAGTGTTTAAAGCAGTGAATATGGACTTTTACCAGATTGATCCTATGTTGTTCTCGCCTGCTAAAGTCAGCGTCACCAACCTTAAGTCCGGTAAAACATTCTTTGCCGGAAAATTTAATGAAGACCTTTTAAATCAATCTTTTGGTGGATAAATTTAAAGCTTCACTGCAACAATAAAAACGCGGGATTACATGCATCTGATGCCATGTTCCCGCGTTATTTTTTAGAAATAGTCTTATGCAAGTGGTTCCCATTTTTACCGACGAAGTCGCTCAGGCTGGTGGCTGGCACGGCCAAAGCCTGGCGCAAGCTTTTGCGCGACGTGGCTGGCAAGCGCTGATGGTGTCACTCGACAGTTGCTACGTCAGCATCGTGCAGCAATCGGTACAAGTTCATATCCCCGGATTATCGCAAGCTGCCCCCATGGCTTTTGTGCGCGGCGTGGCGGCAGGCACAACGCAGCAAATCATCACCCGCATGAACCTGCTGCATACCTTGCAACGCCAGGGCATGACCATTTATAACCATGCGCGGGCAATTGAAACCACGGTAGATAAAGGCCTCACCAGCCAGTTACTGGCCGAGCAGGGCGTGGCGACGCCGGATACTTGGGTGTGCGAGCATCGTGGCGTGGCACACGAAATTATGCAGCAGGCGCTGGGTGTCGGAAAAACACTGGTGATCAAGCCGCTGTTTGGCTCGCAAGGCAAAGGCGTGCGGCTAATAGAGCAACGCGAACAGTTTGCGTTACCGCATGATCCGTTTGTGGATGGCGTCTATTATCTGCAAGAAAAAATAGACTGCGGCTCTTATCAGCATGATTACCGCGTATTTGTGGTGCGCGGTGAGCCGATTGCCGTTATGAAGCGTCAAGGCGATAGCTGGTTGCATAACGTAGCGCGCGGTGCACGCTGCAGCGCCTGTGATGAAGTGGATGTGGCCGAGATTGGCGTCAAAGCCGCGCAAGCGATTGGCATTGATTATGCCGGCGTGGATGTCATGCGCGATAAACATGGCCAATTATGGGTGATCGAAGTGAATAGTATTCCGGCCTGGCGAGGGTTGCAAAGCATCACCCAGTTTGAAATTGCCGATGTGTTGGTGGATGATTTGCTGCAATTAGCTAATCACCCGAAAGGCAACGCATGAGTGCGATACAAACGGCCTATCTACAAGCTTGCCTGGCAGAACTGGAAGCACTCAAGCCGGGCAATGTGCATGTGTTTGCGGATGGCCATGGCATGGTTGTGCAAGACTTTATCCATAGTGCAGAAGTCTCTGCGCCTGCATTATGTGACGATCAGCTATTCGGCATCCGCACACTGGGCCAACGCATTTTGCAGGCCTTGCAAGCCACGCATGCCAAGGTGGGCTGTAATACCAATTTAGGCATAATTCTGTTGGCTGCGCCTGTGGTGCAAGCCTGCCTGCAATACCCTGAGCAGCCACTTAAAGCCAGTTTGCAACAAGTGCTGCAACACACCACGGTGGACGATGCAGCGCAAGTGTATGCGGGCATCCGCCTGGTCAGCCCGGCAGGCATGGGGCAGCGCGACGAGCATGATGTGACACAAGCGCCACACATCACTTTGCTAGCCGCCATGCAAATAGCCAGCACGCATGACATGGTCGCGCGCCAGTATGTAGACGGCTATGCCAATATTTTTTCGGTCGCCATGCCGCTTTATCAGGATTGCGAACAGCGCTGGCAAAGGCCCGCCTGGGCGCTCACCGCTGTGTATTTGCACTGGTTATCAAGCGTGCCTGACAGTCATATCTCCAGAAAATATGGCGAGGCTAAAGCAGCAGAAGTACAGCAGGCTGCCAGCTTACATTTTCAGGCGTTTATCACCCAAGAAAATCCCAAGCACTACCTGCCCGAGTTGCTCAAATGGGATCAGTCACTCAAGCAAGCGCGAATTAACCCTGGCACCAGTGCCGACCTCACGGTGATCACCGCCATGCTGACATCGTTGAGCAACAGCCTTCCTGCAGCATTCGCTTAAGCACACTGTTTAGCTGAGGTATACTGTCACGCTTTAGCAGCCTATATCGTCAGGAGGGCATCATGACCGACCAGGTACTCACCGAACAGCAAATCCGACAGCATTTTTCCGAGTCTTTACCGCACTGGGTGTATGAAGACGGCTGGATCCGCCGTAAATATAAAACCAATAGCTGGAAAGGCACGCTGATGGTCGTCAATACCGTTGGTCACCTGGCCGAGGCGGCTTGGCATCATCCTGACCTCACTGTCTCTTATGCTTTTGTGATCGTCAAATTGTGCACGCATAGCGCCAAAGGCATCACCATGAAAGACATCGAGCTCGCCCGCAAAATCGAAGAAGTCGTGCAATGGCAGCCGCAGTTACAAGCTGGCTCGGCACTAGAAGGCACGCCGCAAGATGACCTACGCTTCAGTTACGTCAAGTACGACGCATCAAAGCCTGCTTAATCGATTATTTTTAGTGAGTGTAGCTGCAATGGTATGAGTATCAACAGTCGCGCTGGCTTGCCGCCAGCAATCTTTTTAATGGGCCCCACGGCCAGCGGCAAAACGGCGGCCACCATTGCCTTAGCACAGCGCTTCCCGGTCGACATTATTAGCGTCGACTCAGCGCTGGTCTATCGTGGCATGGACATCGGCACCGCCAAACCGGATGCCGATACCTTGCGTCAGGCACCCCATCACCTAATAGACCTCATTTCCCCGCTAGAGCAATACTCCGCAGCGCAATTTGCCAAAGATGCCCTGGCGTTAATGCATACAGCCACCGCCAATGGCCGCATCCCGGTGCTGGTCGGTGGCACCATGCTGTACTTCAATGCTTTGCAGCATGGCCTGAGTGATCTACCAGAAGCCGATATCGCCATCCGTGCCCAAATTGAAGCTGAGGCCAATGCCTTGGGCTGGCCCGCGATGCATGCGCAATTAGCCAGCATAGACCCCGCCGTGGCCGCCAAGATACACACCACCGACTCGCAGCGTATTGAGCGCGCATTAGAGGTTTACCGCATCAGCGGCAAACCCATGAGCGTGTTACGCGCACAATCTCAAAAAGTCTCACTGCCGTTCAATATTCTAAAGCTCGCCCTCATGCCCAGCGACCGCAGCGTTTTGCATCAACGCATAGCCGAGCGCTTTCAACTGATGCTCCAACACGGCTTTATTGATGAGGTAAAAAGGTTGTTGATTGAGTATCCGCAGTTGACCGTGGAAAGCCCCAGCATGCGCTGCGTTGGTTACCGCCAGGCCCTGCAACATCTGCATGGTGAGATCGATTTAACAACCTTGGCCGAACATGGGGTATACGCCACGCGCCAGCTCGCCAAACGCCAGCTTACCTGGCTGCGCGGCATGGATGATGTGCAGGCGCTGGATTGCTTGCGTACAGATTGGGTAAACGAAGCGCTCACCCTGATTAAGCAGCAAACGCAGAGATAAAAAAACCAGACAATGTCCGGTTTTTATTTTGCATAGCAATTTGAGGCGATGTTAATAAGCGCCATCCTGGCCAACAATGGTTAACCATGCTGTTTTAGCCACAATCAACATATCCAGGCGTGGGCTCCAGTTACGTAAATACTCCAGGTCGTAGTGCACGCGTTGTTCCATTTTTTCCAGCGTGTCAGTCTCGCCCCGGAAGCCGTTGACCTGCGCCCAGCCGGTAATGCCAGGTTTCACCTTGTGACGCACCATATAGCCTTTAATCAGCTTGCGGTATTCCTCATTGTGGGCCACTGCATGAGGACGCGGTCCAACCACGCTCATCCTGCCTTGCAGCACGTTAATAAACTGTGGCAACTCGTCTAATGAAGTCTTGCGCAAAAAAGCGCCCAGCGGGGTAATGCGCTGGTCATTTTTGGTCGCTTGCGTCACGGTTGCGCCATCTTCAGTTACCGTCATCGAACGGAACTTATAGACGAGAATTTGTTGCCCATCTAAGCCATAGCGGCGTTGTTTAAAAATAATCGGGCCAGGAGAGGTGAGTTTTACTGCGGCGGCAATCCCTAACAAAACTGGCGAGATCATAATCAGCACAAACAGCGAGAATAAAATGTCTGCTGTACGCTTAATCAGGCCATCTACACCAGTGAAAGGTGTTTCACATACCGAAACCACAGGAATACCATTTACATCAGACACCCGGCCTTGAATCAAGTCAGTGACAAAGATATCCGGCACAAAGTAGATAGAGGCTGTCGTGTCTTTCAAATCATCCAGCAACTTCAAAATGCGAGGATGGCTGGACATTGGCAGCGCGATATAGATGGTATGAATTTGATGGCTTTTGCAGTAGGCCGGAATATCGGTCAATGCGCCCAACACTTCAAAGCCATGGTCTTGTGGCGCGCGATCTGGGGCTCGATCTTCAAAGAAACCCAGCACATTTACATTGCTATACTCATCAGCCAATAAGTTGTTAGCAACGACCAAGCCTTGCTCATTCAAGCCAATAATAACGGCATTTTTAGTTGGGCCTTGCAAGCTCACAAAAAAAGGAGAAAGCTCCTTCAATGCTGTCAGGGCGAGAATTTGGGCAAGAGGGGTGCCAATCAGCCAGGTGTAAATAATCTCAGGCGTAAACAAACCCATGTAGCCAGTAATGCTTGCAAAAATAAGCACCATGCCAGCCAATAGTAGCCATTGAAAAATAACATCTCTTGCCATTCTCCAAAACCCCAGTCGTATTTTGGCACCACTAGGAAATGTCACTGAGAACAGTAGTATTGAGGTGAAGAAGATCGAAATCGGGATTCTATTATCAAAATAAATGAAAATACCCCACATAAAAAAAACCATCACCAGCGGCTCTACAATAGATTCAACAAAATAGAGCGGGCTTCTAGGGCCTGAAGATAATCCAGAAATCGTTCTAATGGGAGGCCTAATAGTTTTCGTCATATTTTATTTGCATTGATACTTTATAACTTAGTGTAACCGATTTGAACTGGCTCGTGAATCCAGTCTAACTTTAATGTTTTAGAAAGAAAGTCCTTAGGCAGTCTTCATCAAAAAAACCGGAGTTAATTAGAAAAAGCTAAAAAAATAAATTTTGTAGTCATAAAAACTTATTTACAGGTTAGAATGGAATGAGAAATCTATTCATTTAGCGTTTATATTCATGCAAAAAATAAGGCGACGAAATCTAATCAAATCCACTCATTCAGGGGTGATATTAATATTGAGTTTAACTTCATATGTCGCCTCTGCAGATGAGTTAGATACATTACAGTTTATTGCATCTGAGACAAAAACTTTTGATAGCAATTTATTTAGGCGTGCCGATAATGAAGTTTCTGAACAAATCAACACAACGACTCTCGGCGTTAAACTAGATAAAGTTTATTCTTTGCAACATTTCTTGTTGGATATTAAATACATAGACTATAAGTATAACGAAAGCGAGTACTTAGACTTTCAGGCAAAAAATTACAACGCCTCATGGTTGTGGTCACTGACACCTCATTTAACTGGTATGATTGCCTCAGATAAGACGCAAAGCCTGAATAGTTTCACGGACTTTCGTACGTCTTTGCAAAAGAACGTTCGTACATTAACTAATAACATTGTTAACTTGCAATATTCGCCTCACGATGTTTGGGCATTAATCGTTGGTGTAAGTCAATTAAATTTAAGCAACAGTGCCCCTTTTACAGCGATTACAGACTTTGATTCTGTAGGAGCTGACTATGGACTTAAGTACCAATTTTCATCAGGGTCAAACATTAAGTTAATGGCTCATAATCGACGAGGCCAATATAAGAAACGAGAACTTGACCCATTAAATGCATTCGACAACGGTTATGAAGAAAATGAGTATGAGATTAATTTAACTGTGCCTGAAGCTAACACACATAATTTTTATGTAAAAGTCGGGCACCTTGAGCGTGAATACGATAATTTTTCTATAAGAAATTACAGTGCATATGTTGCTAACGTTAACTATGATCTTCAACTCACAGGCAAATTGAAGTCTTTTGTTAGTTACTCGAGAGTCATTTCTCCATTCGAGACTTCGAATTCCACTTACTCCCTTTCTGATACCATCGGTGGGAGGCTTGTTTATGATATTAGCTCCAAGATAAAAGCTGGGATTAACCTGAGCTACGCCGAACGGGATTTTGGAGGACGTGGTTCTTTTGATACAAGCGGCAGGTCTGACAAAGAATATTTGTTTGATTGCTACTTCACTTGGAACCCAATTAAAAACATCGGCTTTAAAATAAATAGAACACAATCTAACCGTAATTCGACGGTATCACGTTTTGATTACGATGATACATTGACAAACCTGACGATTGAGCTGAAATTGTAATGCACATTTTTGTTAGGATTAATTCAATAGTTAAGATTTTGAGTTTTGCCTTTGCCCACCCTTGTAACATAAGGCATTTCTCCGATAACTTTAGCTTTGATTAAAGTTCACTCTGCATTTTAACGATACCTTATTACCTGATTTAATTAAAAATGAGATCAATATGACTCGATACATACAATCACTTTTTTTTATTTTCCTCTCACTTTACAGTGTGCTGTCATATGCTGACTACACGCTTGGTGGTGGTGACTCTATAAGAATCATTGTTTATGGGGATCAAGATCTAACGCGTGAAACCAGAGTTGCTGAAGATGGTTTGATTACTATTCCATTGATTGGTGAGGTTCCTGTTGGTGGTTTAACAACAATTCAAGCTGAAAAAAGAATTGCTGAGCAATTAAAACGTGGTGGCTTCATTTCGAATCCCCAGGTTTCTGTATTGATTCTTGAATTTATGAGTAAAACAGTTTCAGTGTTAGGGGGGGTTCTTAAACCAGGCAGATATGCGATTACACACCCTACGGATGTTAAAGATATCCTTGCTGAAGCTGGTGGTTTAAACATTGAAGCGTCTGAAATCATTACCGTTGTACGAGGTGAAAAGCGCAGCGAATACGATCTGAACGAAGTAATTGAACGTAAGAACCTGAATGAGCAAGATGTTCGTCTGATTGGCGGTGAAACTGTTTATGTCAGCATTCGGGATGTTGCTGTTTCTGGTCAAGTGTCAAGACCTGGAAAATACGGTATCCAGGGTGGTACACGAAAAATATCTGACTTCCTTGCTTTTGCAGGCGGGACTACCGAACTAGCTGGTGAAACATTATTTTTTACGACAACTAGGTCCGGCACTGCTGATACTAAAGAAATCAATATTGATGAATTGTTCAGGTCTCCAGGTAGCGATCAAAACAAAGATTTGTTACCAGGCGATGTAATTTATGTTCCAAAAGCGCCACAAGTTTATGTTTATGGCGAGGTACAGCGTCCAGGCGTTTTTAAAATCGAAAAAAACATGACGGTGATGCAGGCCATTGCAAAAGCGGGTGGTCTCACCACTCGCGGTACTCAACGCGGGGTTAAATTACACCGCAGGGCGGCAGATGGCTCAACGTCTCGTCAATCTCCAGATATGCACGGATTGTTGAAAGATGAAGATGTGTTGTACATTGAAGAAAGTATTTTTTAAATTCACAGGATCAACAAGATGAATCTGTTACAACTATTCTTAATACTAAAGGCGCAATTTAAAGTGATTGCGATGACGATATTGATCGCTTTGGGGCTTGCAATTGCCTTGAACTTTGTACTGCCCAAAACTTACCGCGCCTCCACAACGTTGGTCGTGAATTACAAAGGGGTGGACACATTAACGGGCTTGTCATTGGCACCGACACTGATGACCGGCTTCATGAACACCCAAATTGATATTATCAATAGTCATGCGGTCGCTAAGCGTGTTGTCGAATCACTTAACTTGGCTGAAAATCCTAAAATTAAAGAAGACTATAAGAAAAGTGGTAACACTGTGACAAGTATCAGCGATTGGCTTGCTGATGTTATGTTAAGGAAAATGGATGCGAAGCCATCTCGCGAGAGCAGTATCATAGAAATCAGTTATGAGTCTGTTGACCCTCAATTCTCGGCTATTCTGGCAAATGCATTTGCAGCAGCTTATCAGGAGGCTAGTTTGAAACTAAAGGTCGAACCGTCAAAGCGGACATCAACATACCTTTCCTTGCAGTCGAAGTTGCTCCTTGAAAATTTAGAAGCTGCACAGTCTAAGCTCTCCAAGTATCAGCAAGACAATGGGTTGACTAGCCTGGCAGAGAATCTAGATGTTGAAAATGCAAAATTGAACCAATTAGCAGCTCAATTAGTTGTGGTTGGGTCTCAAGCATCAGAAAATGCCTCAAGAAATACAACTACTCAAAATCAAGGTGAGTCTGCCCCGGACATCATTTCCAGCCCTTTGGTTCAGAATCTTAAACTTCAACTTGCTCAAACGGGGAGTAAGTTAAGTGAAGCAGAACAGCGATTTGGCAAGAATCATCCGCAATACTTAGCCATTGAATCTGATATGGAACGTTTAAGTATTCAGCTGCAAAGTGAAATCAATAAACTCAGCAACAGTGTTTCTGGTAGTGCAAAGATTTATAAACAAAGTGAAACACAATTGCGGGCTGCGTTAAATGCTCAAAAGCAAAAAGTGCTTGATTTAAATCGCAAGCGTGACTTGTTGACCGTGTTGCAACGTGAAGTTGAGAGTGCTGAGTCTGCTTACAATAATGTGACGCAAAGAATGAGTCAAACCAGCCTTGAGGGTGGGGCTAATGAAACTGACATTTCAGTATTAACGCCCGCGATTCCGCCAAGTGATCCTGCAAGTCCAAAATACTTTATTAACATTTTAATTGCATTGTTTTTGGGCTCAGGCTTCGGTGTTTGTATCGCTTTAGTGCGCGAAATTTTAGATCGAAAAATCAGATGCGTGGATGATATTGTGACGCTGACAGAGATGCCTGTGTTGGCAATCGTTAGCAAGTGATAATAAAACCCAGTAACCATTTTAAATATGCGGCCAATCTATGACTAATTCAATCATCGAAAGAAACCAAACTAGCAATACCTCTAATATCGGCAAGCTTTTGATCGAGTTTGGGAAAATCACGCATGAGGATACTGAGCTTATTTTGCGTAAACAAGCAGAAGAAGGTGTTCGATTCGGTGAGGCAGCTAAAAAATTAGGCCTGATCACCGAAGCGGATATTAAAGAGGTTTTGGCGAGACAGTTCGATTTTTCATATCTCACGCACGCAACCTCTGATTATAGCAAGGACCTCGTCAGTGCTTTTCAGCCATTCTCTACAGAGGCTGAAAACTTTAGGCAATTAAGAGCGCAGTTACAGTTGAAGTGGTTTAATGAGGGCTTTAAGGCAATAACTATTACAGCCCCGAATCGCGCGGTTGGTTGTACCTATGTAGCAGCAAATCTGGCTATTTCATTCGCACAATTGGGTAAAAAAACATTGCTTATCGATGGCAACATGCGCAACCCAAGCATTCATGCCATTTTCAATACCAAAGCAGGTTTGGGTCTTTCAGATATCTTGGCTGAACGTAAAACAGACGTGGCTGCACTTTGCTTAATCACTGATTTGCCAAATCTAACGGTGCTTGGCGCTGGCACGCAACCTCCTAATCCTCAAGAGCTACTTGGCCGTCCAATGCTGGCACAGCTTATTAAATATGTATCATCCGTATATGAAGTGGTGATTGTTGATGCACCTTCTTATGATGATGGATCAGACTATCAATTCTTATCCGCTCTCACTCGTGGCTCTGTAGTCGTTGTTGAACAGGATGTCACCTCAGTGGGTGCTGTTCGTCAATTGAAAAAAGGGCTTGAAGAGTCTGGGGCAACAGTCATTGGCTCAGTATTTAATAAAAAGTAATCTCAGATGTTAAATTTATCACTGGGCAATAGCATCAAATTAGTTTTAAAAGAGTATTGGCTAATACTACTTGGTTTCTTTATTTTCGTCATTCCGACCTACTATGATTTAGCAACCACTGTATGGTCAGGAAGCGAGCAGGGGCATGGCCCGCTAGTCCTCATGATTGTTATCTACTTGTTTTGGACTAAACGTGAGGCGTTTGGTCAAGCACTGACACCAGGCATCTTAGCAACGACATTTGCGAGTGCAGCTTTCGCGGCTGCACTCGTTTTTTATGTGCTCGGTCGCTCACAAGATATTTTAATCATGGAATTGTTTGGTCAGCTATTACTGATTATCGCGCTGATCCTATTTTTTTTCGGTGTTAAGACATTAAACAAGTTGTGGTTCCCCATCTTTTTTATGTTTTTTATGGTTCCCCTGCCTGGTTTTATTGTCGACGCAGTGACAATGCCAATGAAAGTGGCTGTTTCAAACGTCGCTGAAATGGTGCTCTACTGGTTTGATTACCCTATAGCACGAACAGGGGTCATTTTGCAGATGGGCCAATACCAATTACTGGTCGCAGATGCCTGTGCAGGAATGCATACGCTCATCTCTTTAGAGGCCTTAGGATTGTTGTACCTAAACCTGGTTCATCATGAATCATTTAAACGCAACCTGCTATTAGCATTGCTGATCATACCAATCTCCTTTGTTGCGAACACCACCAGAGTGATTGCAATCACCCTGGTTACTTATTATTTTGGCGATGAGGTTGGTCAGGGGTTTGTTCATGGCTTTGCTGGAATGTTTTTATTTATCGTTGCACTGGCGTTAATTATTTCAATTGATACGCTCATACAAAAAGTGGTCACCAGAAGTTCATCACAACAAACTGCAGCCTAATTATGTCACTTAAAAAAATCTCTATTTTTGTTCTGCTGATTGCTGCAGTTGTTTGTGCTCAAATATTAAAGCCAACCTTTTACTTGGCTTCAACACGTCAAGACTTCAAGCTTGAAAAAGCCATTCCCATGCACTTTGGAGATTGGACGCAAATAGAAGACGGTGGCGCGCGAGTTGTCAACCCACAGCAAGAGTTACTGGTTAAAAAGCTATATTCCCAAACACTGTCACGCACCTATAGCAATAAAAATGGTTATCTTATGATGCTTACCATCGCCTATGGTGAGGATCAAAGTGACAATACGCAGTTACACTATCCTGAAGTCTGTTATCCGGCACAAGGTTTTCAGATCAAACATAAACAGAAAAACCAGTTTCAAAGCACATTTGGTACAGTGAATATCAAAGAACTTGTTGCAGAGGCAGGTTCGCGTATAGAGCCAATCATCTACTGGACGACTGTGGGCGATAAAAACGCAACTGGCGGTTTTCAATCAAAATTAATTAAAATCGACTATGGTCTGCATGGATCAATTCCTGATGGTGTTTTGTTCAGGATATCGAGTATCAACTCAAACACGCAGCAAGCCTTCCAAATTGAAAAAGAGTTTGCCAATCAGCTCATCAGTAGCATCGACCATAATTTTCTTCCGATTTTAATCGGCTTACCTAATAAACGATAACCAGCTGTCATGAGTGCAAAAAAAAAAGAAGCGTTCTCATCTTGGACAAAAATTATTAACCAGCTTCATTTAGCAGAAAATCAGCAAGCCCTTGATGAGTTAATGCGTGAGTGGATTAAACCTCATCATCAAAAAACCTTGGCATTTATTAATGCGCACGCGATGAACTTAGCCTATGAGTCCACCGCCTTTGCTAACGACTTAACGCAAGCGGACTATCTTCTGCGAGATGGATCTGGAATGGCAATCTTGCTTAAATGGCTGCATGTATCACCAGGGCTAAATTTAAATGGCACTGATCTTATTCCACGCATTGTTACACACGCGCAAGCTAAAACAATTGCACTTATAGGGACGCAATCACCTTATCTCGAGCAAGCAAAACAAGTCTTACAAACGGGTGCCTGCAAAGATAAAAGTATTTACACGCTTGATGGATTTCAAGACGCGCAAGCATATATTGCATTTTGTCAGCAGTTTCAACCTGAGATTATTGTGCTTGGCATGGGAATGCCTAAACAAGAGCATATTGCACAGCTACTAAAGAATGCGCTAAGCCATGGCTGCCTCATTATATGCGGCGGCGCAATTATTGACTTCTGGGGTGGTAAAGTGAGTAGGGCACCTATGCTCATAAGACGACTTAATGTCGAGTGGATTTACAGGCTGCTTTTAGAACCCAAGCGCTTATTCAAGCGATATGTAGTTGGAAACCCTGTTTTTCTTTTTAGATCTAAACTGTATGTAAAACAAAGAATAAATTAATTAAGTTCGAAAACTTAGACACTTATCTAAACCACCTTCACCGATACAAGATATGAAAGCAAAAATAGATTTTAGACCAGAAGTTAATGGGCTTAGAGCGCTAGCTGTCATGGCTGTGATTCTATTTCACGCTGGCTTCTCATCCTTCAAAGGTGGCTTTATTGGAGTTGATGTATTTTTTGTTATAAGTGGTTATTTAATTACATACATAATGCTTGTTGAAAAACAGGCTGGTGTATTCAGCTTAGTTCACTTCTATGAGCGCAGGGTGAAGCGTATTTTACCTGCACTATTTTTTGTAATAGCTTCAACCCTCCCATTCGCTTGGTTTTTAATGAATCCACACCAGCTTAAAGAGTTTTCTCAAAGTGTGGCCGCAGTTTCAATTTTCTTGTCAAATGTCTTGTTTTGGCAGCAATCTAATTATTTTGATGCAGAGGCCGCATTGCGTCCTCTGCTACATACATGGAGCCTGGGCGTAGAAGAACAATATTACATTCTGTTTCCGTTACTCTTTTTGTTTTTTTGGAAGATTAAAACCAAACTATCCCTGACATTGATACTTGTGCTGAGTGTAGCTAGTTTCTATTGGGGATATGTCCAAAATATTGAGCAACCGGCAACTGCATTCTTTATGCTCCCCTCTAGGGTTTGGGAGTTCTTTGTAGGGGTTGCAATTGCCTACTATTTCTTTAAAGATTTTTCTAATAAAATCACCCCGGCAATTCAAGGTTTGCTTGCGCTAGTTGGTATTGTATTTTTAATTACCTCAGTTGTAATTTTTGATGAGCACACCCCATTTCCAAGTCTCTACACCGTAATACCTATACTTGGCGCTTCCTTGGTTATCATGTTTTCCAAAAGGGACAATCTTGTTGGGCGTCTACTATCAACCAAGTTAATGTTGTGGATTGGTTTGATTAGCTACAGTGCATACTTGTGGCACCAGCCAGTTTTATCTTTTTTACGCATTTATCACCGTGGTGCAGAGTTCACACTATTAGATTATTTTATCTACTTCATCCTCACATTCGGCCTGGCTCATCTTTCCTATAAGTTCATTGAAAACCCTATTAGAAAGGCGAAAGCCAGAACTATAACTGTATTTGCTAGTGCAGCTTTTTTTCTAGCATGTTTTGTTGTAGTCGGTTCTATTGGTAGCAAAACAGATGGTTTCTTATATCAAAAAATATATAACTCTCAATCTATCAACAAAGGCGCATTCTTTGACCCTCTCAAAGAAAAAAATGAATACTTCAAGATACTAGATAAGCATAAATCTAATTTGAATAACTACTCTTTTGATGGCGATAAAAGAAAGGTTTTGATTATTGGCGATTCAGTAGCTCGCGATCTTGCTACAACATTTGTAGAAAATCAGCCATTCTTCGCAAGGGATCAATTTAAACTTGTGTTGTTTAACAACACTTGTTTGTATAAATATAGAGCGGGCGCAGATATTTGTGATTTGGATTTAACTCATAGCAGCCATTTAATCAAAGAAGCCGACTTAGTAATAGTCTCTTTTCTTTGGCGCAAAGATCAAGATGTAACACTGATTCAAGAATTATTCAAAAAGATAAACGCACTAAATACAAGAGTTCGTGTTTTAGGCTCTGCCAGCTTTATTGATATGGCGTCCGTCAGTTATGACATCGCACGTGTTAATAAGCCATTAACCCAAGCAGATGTTAATAGAATCGTCTATGAAAGCAGACGTATTAAGTTCGAAGAAGGTAATCAAATTGCAGAAAGGTTCGCAAAAGAGTTCAACTATCCTTATTTTGATAGAAAGCAGCTTTACTGCGACGACACTAAGAAGGAATGTGAAATTATTATTCTGTCAAAAGGCAGCTTGATATGGGATAACACACATCTGACGAAACAAGGAATCAGTGTTACCGCAAATAAAATCATATCTTCAGATATATTAAAACCCGTGAACTAAACTAATAACTTTAGATGACTGATTTAACAAGTAAAAGTGTGCATGCAATCAAATGGAACGTAATCGGAACGATTGCGCGGTTTGCACTGCAGTTAATTGCGCAGGTAATTTTATCCAGAATTTTAGGCCCGATCAGCTTCGGTTTATTTGGTTTAGGATTGATTGTTTATACCTTTGGTAATTTCTTTTCTAGTTTTGGCTTTGGTAGACAACTTTTACAGAAGCAGATCATTACTGATGCTGATATTCGCTTTGCATTTACCTGGCAGGTGCTCCTTGGTGGCTTGGCCACTACTATAATTTATTTGAGCGCATCACTTATAGCCGAATACTTTAAGTCACCAGATTTGGTATCTGTTGTTCAGTGGTTGAGTTTCGCCTGCGTTATTAACGCAGCAACAGCACCAGCAAATAACTTGCTAGGGCGCGATTTGAAATTCAAGTTAGTTGCCAAGATACAGTTCATCTCTTATTTCATCAGCTACATTTTGGTTGGCATACCATTGGCGCTTTACGGCGTAGGCGTGTTTGCACTTGTGTACGCATGGATGCTGCAATTAACACTTATTATGGTGTTAACTTATATTGCACATCCACACTCTTTAAAACCATTATTTTGGTTTAGTGAAGGAAGAGATGCGATGAATTATGGCGGAACCGTATTTATGACCAATATTGTTAATTGGCTGTTGACCAATATTGATCGAGTATTAGTCGGACGCTTCCTGAGTGTACATGTGGTGGGTTTGTATACCGTATCTTACAATCTTGCCACCTTGCCAAACACCTTGCTGTTAAATGGATTACAAACAATTTTTTTAACATCCGGCGCAAAAACCACCAATGATGTGAATAAACTTCGCCAGAATTACAAGCAAGTCATATCCACAATACTTGTTCTTATAGTGCCAGCTTTTTTAGTATTAAGTGCTATTTCTCCGGCACTTATGCAAGTCCTTTATGGTGCAAAATGGGTAGGTAGCGGTGAAATCTTAGCTGTTATGTTTTTAGGTGTCCCCGCTTTGATTGTGTGGGGCTTATCTACGCCGGTGCTGTGGAACATGGGTAAAAAACATCATGAGGCTTTATTGCAGCTACCTATATTTGTTCTGGGTGCATTAGCTCTGTATAAATACACTGCGTCTGGCGCCATTGTTGTTGCCTGGATATTCGTTGCAATCGCCTACTCACGAGCCTTCGTAATGCTCTATTCAGCGCTAAAAGTTCTCGATCTTAAGGTTTTATCACTATTATCGTCATTCGTGCGTAGTGTTTTATTTTCGCTTACTTTCTACGCGACGTCGATTATTACAATTTTTACATTGAAGCCCTACCAGTCGGCTTTACTTGACTTAATTGTTACGAGTCTTATGGCTCTAATATTAGGTCTGGTTATAACACTACGATTCTCCAGTTTATTGGGTGTCGATGTATTAAAAATGCTAGGAAAATTTCATCCGCGTTTCACCGCTAAATAAAAGATGATTACATATATATTTTTTTCTATTGCTGGTTTATTTGCTGCCGTCTTGCCGATAGCAGCTCTTGCTTTCGCTATTTTTCTAGTAAATGCAAATAAAAATAGGCCCATAGGTTTCTTACATTTAATGCCTTATGGGCTTTTGTTGGTAATAGCTGCAGATACATTCTTCTCCGGCAGATCTCTGAATCATGAGTTTTCTATTTTACAAAATGAGGCTGTAAGGAGCCCAATCGGTGGATGGTTTATTAGACTATGTACACTTTTTGTAATAGGCTCAGCACTAGAAAGGCTTTTGAACTTTCTAATCACGCACAAAAATCCTTTTGGACGCATTCCGATACTAACAGTTACTTTTTTTCTGTTTTGGCTTGGTTCTGTGGGGCTACCTAGTTTTGTTTCAGCTTACCCATCATTTGCACATGATAGCCTCTACTCGTTGATTCTTGGTCTTGGACTATTAACTCTTTCTCAACAAGAAGCCAAACTATTTATTCTTGCTTCCAGAAATGCATTATTTACTTTCGTAATAATAAGTTTTCTTTGTATCTTGGTAAGTCCTCAGCTGGTGATGCAGACAAATTATGCACAAGGCTTTATTCCTGGGTTACCGCGTATGGCTGGTTTAGCAGCACACGCGGTTGTATTTGGTGTTTTGTCACTCTTTTTACTAATACTGACGATTAAATTCCCTTTTAAGTCTCAAAACATTCAAAGAGTTGCTTTTGCTTTTGCGTTGATTGGTTTGTTTCTTGCACAGTCAAAAACGGTATGGTTGACAGCATTCCAAGTTTTTGCAGTCTTTACGTATTATCTCGGAAAAAAAAGAGTTGCAGGAGAGCCGTTATTAAAGTCACAAATAGCTCTTTCCCTAATAGTTGGGATGTTAATTTCCATTTTAGTAATTGTAGTAATTTCTATTGTCGGCGGGTTGGTTGGCAAAGTATCCAACTTTCTTGATTCAAAAGATGGCGCTCAACTACTAACACTTACTGGTCGAGATATTATTTGGGAATTTGCAATTAGTGAGTGGAAAAACAACCCCATATTCGGTTATGGTCCGGGATTCTTGAATTTTGAACATCGTACATCCGTTGGCTTAGTCAGTGCCATTCATGCGCATAACCAATTTGTGGATTTACTTGCACGATCTGGGCTTATTGGGCTGTTATCTGTATTTCCATATTTGGTTACTATTCTTTTTTTAATTTTTAAACAAAAAAGTAAATATCGCGATTTAGCCATTATTGCGTTCTTGATTGTACTAAACCGATGTGTAAGCGAAGTGCCGCTTTCACTTTACGGTTATGGCCATGAGTTCTTAATTCATATTCTAATGCTGGCCCCTTTATTGCTAGAAGAAAAGCAAATAACTGAAACTTATTTAAAGAAAATTTAGCAATGATACAATTTTCAGTTGTGATCCCAGTTTATAACAAAGCCGGTTTTATTAAGCAGACATTGGATTCAGTACTATCGCAGAGTTATCGAGACTTTGAAGTAATTGTGGTTGATGATGGATCTACTGATGACAGTATAGCGGTTGTTGAGGCCGTTTCAGACGACAGAATTCGACTTGTGAAGCAAGCGAATGCAGGAGTTTCGGTTGCAAGAAATAATGGCATCACTCATGCCAATGCCCCATGGATATGTTTTCTTGATGCAGATGATTGGTATCATCCTGCTTACTTGGAGAGCCTTGTTTCTGCAATTGATCACCATGAAGGTTTGAATATATTTGCTGCAACTTTTTTGCCACTTGCCAACTCGCCTAATTGGAATCCGAAAGCATGGGAGCTGCCAGCATTAGACTATGAATTAATTGAAAATTTGCCAGAACGATGGATGAAAGGTATACCTTTTTTCACCAGCTCAGTCGCTATTAAAAGAGAAACCTTACAAAGTATGCAACCATGCTTTCCTCCAGGAGAGTCTTCTGGTGAAGATTTAGATTTATGGTTCCGCTTAGCTGAAAAGCAACCTATCATGCTCTTATTGTCGCCTCTTGTAGTTTATCGAACAGAGGTTGAACAGAGCTTGTCGGTATCAAGTAAGAGCATAGATAAACCTTTTCTACAAAGGATGCTTGCAAGATCAAATACCTTGCCCGCCCCACTAAAAAAATCAAGCTTAGAGCTTGTAAATCACTATTACTGTACGGTCTCAAGAGCTTATGCTCATAGTGGTAATCGGGCCGCTGCTTTGGTGCTCATGAAAAATAATTTTTATATAGGAAAGTTAGTGCCTAGATACTGGGTAACCTTGATAATGATAATGCTGGTACCAGGAACGCTTATTAATAAATGGCAATCTTGGAAAGTTTCTAAATCAATGACTAGGCTAAGTGACAAGCAATGAGTTTTTTTGAGGATTTACGTGTTGCTCAAGAAGGGGTACTTTCACTAGGTTTCTGGGCTTTGCAGGTTTATCGATTTGGTCATTTACGATATCGGTTTAAAAGCAAATGGATACGCATACCGCTCGGTATTATTCACTTACCTCTTTATAAACTCGCTGAGATTATTTGCGGTGCAACTATTGGCGTTTCAGCCAAAATCGGTAAGCGCTTAATCATTGAGCATTCAGGTGCTATAGTCATTCACGGAAATGCTGTCATCGGCGACGATTGCATTATTAGGCAAGGTGTCACGATAGGAAATAAAAGGCTAGATGACCCATTTGGTGCACCGGTATTAGGCAATAGGGTCAATGTTGGTGCAGGTGCCAAGATACTTGGCCGTGTGACAATAGGCGATGGGGCTGATATTGGCGCAAACGCCGTTGTGATTAAAGATGTTCCAGCAGGGGCGATTGCTGTAGGTATCCCGGCCCGTATCATTTCAAGAGAAGCTGATTAACTATGTCAAATGTAGGTCGAAGCCCACTCAAAGTTTCTGTAGTGATCAAGGCTTTAAATGAAGAGCAAAAAGTAGCCAAAGCCATTCAAAGTTCGCTAGATGCTGTTGCTACTGTAGGTGGCGAGGTCATACTTGCTGACTCTTGCTCAACGGATAAAACCATTGAAATTGCGAGCCAGTTTCCTATTAGGATTGTTCAATTAGCTAACCCTGAGGAGCGTTGTTGTGGCGTAGGGCCACAATTGGGCTTTCAGGTCTCACAAGGGGAATATGTTTACATACTCGATGGTGATATGGAGTTTTTGCCTGGTTTTATTGAGCAAGCCGTACAGTATTTAGACGCTCACCCACAAGTTGGCGGGGTAGGTGGCCTTATAAAAGAAATGAACACCGATAGTCTGGAATATATTGCCCGTATGGAGCGCGCTTCTGGGCATATGAAAGCTGGTGATGTAGATCGCCTTGATATGGGGGGCTTATACAGACGCTCTGCAGTAGAGCAGGCAGGTTATTTTTCTAATAAAAATCTGCATAGTTATGAAGAGTATGATTTAGGTATGCGCCTCAGAAGTATTGGCTGGAAGCTTCATCGATTAGATATTAACTCTGTTAAGCACTACGGCCATGATGCTGACCCTTATGTTTTGCTGCTAAAAAGGTGGAAGACAGGCTATATATGCGGGCTGGGTGAGGTGTTGAAAGCTGCCTTGTTTCAGCCACATTTTGGAATACTGATGCGAGAGGTCAGGGAGCTTAAGCTTTATATTTTAACGTTAGGATGGATGACACTCACTCTAACTCTTCTAGGCTTGAGTTTTTTTAACCCCACCAATTTATTGCTTTTTTTAATTGTGTTCGCATCGCCCATATTATTGATGGCCACAAAAAAACGATCACTGCCAAAAGCCTTTTTTTCAGTGACATCGTGGGTCTTAAACGCATTAGGATTGGTTCGTGGTCTGTTACACACACAGGTTTCACCGCTTGAGCCAATTCAAATAAAAGTCATCAAGTAAGCTCTAAAACAGTATTTCATTTAAAGATCATGCCATGTACAAACAATTTATTTACAGAAGTTTAGAGTTTAAGTTTAAGCGCAAGCTCAACTCGGTCGGGGGCTTAAGTCAATTAAGTAAAAACACTAATACGCTGATTGTTTACTATGATCATGAGTTAACAAGCACGATGATTTATCCATTTTACGTTTACTCAAAGTATCTAAAAAATGCGGGAGTTTCATTTGAGGAGATCAATATTGACAATGTTGATCTCAAGGAGTCTCTGTCAGCAAATACCAATATTAAAAGAGTATTTTTTCAGCCAACTTTCGAAATGAGGCCTGAGCAGGCGGCAAGTTATCTTGAATACCTTAAACTGACATTCCCTAACGCTAAAATTGGCTTAATGGACTGGTTTGCACCACTCACCATTAAATTTGCGCAAGCGACTCACCATTTGGTTGATGATTACATTAGAAAACAGTTGTTTAAAAATACCGTTGATTTTGCAAAGGAAACAGTTGGAGATACCAACCTGAGTGATTTTTATGCCAAGCGTAATGGCATTGATTTACCTACTGAGCAACACTCGATTCCTGTCGGGCTGGAGGAAAAGTTTAAATTATGGCCTAACTTTTATCTGTCGCCACAAATGTATGATTTGTTTAAAGCGCCTCAGGTTAAAGGCTTTACTGGGCGACATATTGATCTTCATGCACGAATGGCAGTAAATGGTGGAGGATGGTATCAGGCCATGCGTCAAGAAGCAGCAGATGCAGTTGCCAAAATTGGTGGCCAATCGAATGTGCTAGCTCATGGCAGAGTGAAGCGGAGCAAGTTTTTCCAGGAACTTGCACAGAGTAAAGTTGTTTTTAGTCCATTTGGATATGGTGAAGTTTGCTGGCGCGATTATGAGGCTTTTGCAACTGGAGCCGTTTTGCTTAAACCTAACATGAATCATGTTAGAACTTTTTCAGACGAGTTTATATCTGGTGAGACGTATGTCAGTATAAACTGGGATTTATCAGATTTCGAATCAAAATTTTTGCTTACTGTTTCAAACCAGCAAGAAGCAGTAAGGATTGTACAAAACTCCTTTGAAAAAATGAATACTTTGATTACAGGTACGTTAATACCTGAATATATTTCAAGCTTCTTACCTTAAATTTATGGCGCACAATTATAAACATACCCAAACTCTGTACAGCATTCAGTTTCTTAGGGGGGTTGCCGCTTATTTAGTTGTTGCCATGCATGCAACCGAGGCACTTGCAATTAAAATGACCACTGAACCAAATGATTTTTGGCATTTTGGTTCTTTTGGAGTTGACATTTTTTTTGTAATTAGCGGATTTATCATGGAGTATTTGGCCAAAGATAGCTCTCTGCTTAATCTGGAAAAAATTAAAAATGCACTCATCTTCTTAAGAAAGCGTTTTATCAGAGTTGTTCCTTTGTATTGGTTTTATACAACATTAAAGGCGATCGTTATTTTAGCCTTTCCTTTTTTAGCGTTAAGAACAACGTTTGACTCTCAGCATATTGTTTTATCTTATTTTTTTATTCCAACTATTGCACCATGGGGTCTAGTTCAGCCTTTTTTACCTGTAGGTTGGACTTTGAACTTTGAAATGTTTTTCTACTTCGTATTTGCATTAGCAATTTGTCTTGGTAGAAATAGGCTACTATTTTGTTTATCAACATTTCTTATTATTAAATTAATAGGGCTTTTCTACTTTGCGACATTCATCGATTTTTTTTCACAAACAATAATTTTTGAATTTATATTAGGTATGTTGATTGCTATTTATTTTAAGAAAAATAGCTTTCAACTCTCTCAAGGCGCCTTTGTTCTGATATTTTTATTTTCAATCATTTATTTACTATACAGCCAATATTACCTAAATATCACTGATCGACTGTGGAACTATGGTCTGCCTGCCGCTTTAATAGTTTTTTCGATGCTAGGACTAGAGTCGAAACTTTCACGAGTTTCATTTTTTCCTAGCTTGGCTAAAGTAGGTGACTATTCTTACACAACATATTTAGCTCATACATTTATAGTTCCTGCTTTGCCATTTATTTTTAAGAAATTAGAAATGAAATCTTTAACGTTTGACTTCATCATCATCATTGTTGTTACATATGTGGCTAGCTATTTTCTTTATAGATTCATAGAAATAAATTTAATTTCATTATTTGAGAGCAAAGAAAAGGTTAGACTTTCTCGTAGGTAAGTAATCGCCTTTGTAAGCTAGCTGCATTACATCTTTTTGAAATTCATATGAACAATACCAGATTAGAATTTATAGATTTTGCAAAAGGATTTGCAATTATAGCTATAGTCCTATTCCATTATTTAATCCCTTTTTCTGTAGGTATTCAGGCCAAGGCTATTATGATTGGCGGGTCCGGAGTTCATCTTTTCTTTATGCTGTCGGGCTATGGTCTTGGGCTCTCAAAGTTTAATCTGACTTACGGAGAGTTCCTGAAGAAAAGATTTACAAAAATTCTATTGCCATATTACATCGCCGTAACATTGATCTTCATAGTTAATTATTTTTATAAATTATATACTTACGAAAATAATTTCTACGCCTATGCAGGTCATATTTTGTTGTTCAAGATGTTTGATTCAACGATTATGGAAAGTTATGGGGCGCACTTTTGGTTTATTTCTACAATCGTACAATTTTATTTAATTTACCCCCTAATTATTTTTTTTCGAGAACGAATGTCGGCTAGACATTTTGTTTTAATTTCTTTTTATTTATCTGCTTTTTATTGGATACTCATTTCACTCTTCGGAGTATCCTCTGAAAGAGTATTTAACGGATTCTTCTTACAATATCTTTGGGAGTTTAATATTGGATATATTTTGGCTGAGAAATTTAAAGAAAATGGATTCATTTTTTGGGATAAAAAGCTTAAATACTACTTGTTACTAGCCGCTACTAGCTATTTATTAGTCGGACTTATGGTTATTTTTGGCGGTGCAATAGGTCGAACGTTTAATGACCTGCCATCTTTGATTGGAATTACTTCACTGGCATGCCTGGTTTTTGGTGTTCCAGAGAAATTTAAATTACTACCTAAATTTATAGGTTTTGTAGGCACAATATCTTACGAAGTCTATTTAATTCACCTATTAATTTTCATGTTAACCACAAGTTTTTTTTCAAAAGTAAATTATCTTCAGACTCCATTATTGCAAATATTTATTTCATTAACTTTAACGCTTGCTTGCGCATACTTATTTTCGAAATTGAACAAAATTATCTTTAAACAAATATATGGCTAATAAACTGAGATCCATCTTTTACTCAAAATTAGAATTACTTAAGACAAACGGTTAATTATGAGCAATAAAAATTACATATATATCGCTTGCCCATGGACACCCATAGGCGGTGGTATGTTCAAAGTGGCCGATTATTTGGTACAAACTCAGGATTTAAAGGCAATAAGTGAAGTTCAATTAAAACCCTTAGATACAAGAGGAAGTGGTGCTGCACCATTGTCTCCAATTGTATTGTTTGTGGCTATATTAAAGGTTCTGTGCGGAAGGTTGACGGGCAATCTTAAAGGCGTGCATGTAAATATGGCTGAGAGATTAAGCCTTTTTAGAAAAGGGGTGTTAATCTCCTTTTGTAAGCTTTGGGGAGTGCCTGTAATTTTGCATTTGCATGCGGCCCAATTGCATCATTTTTATAAATCATTGCCTAAGCCTCTTCAGGCATTAACACGTTGGTTTTTTTCAAATGCCTCACATTGTATTGTGCTGGGTAAAGTCTCAGAGGCCTTTGTCAGGGATGAGTTGCAGCTGCCGCAAGAAAAAATCTCGATTGTAATTAATGGTGTGCCTCGTTCTAATATGCCGCGTCGCATTTACAAGGAAGACGAGCCATTCCGGTTTCTTTTTTTGGGTAATCTTTCTGAACGTAAAGGTGTTTCTGACCTTTTGTATGCTTTCGCGGAATTAAAAAAAGCATATAAAGGCAATAAGCATGTGATTCTTCAATTAGCCGGTGGCGGTGATATCGGGCATTATCAAGCGTTAGCTTCTGAGCTTGATTTAAATGATGCTGTCGTTTTTGAAGGGTGGTGTGATCAGGCAAAAGCATCAAGTTTGCAAGCATCCGCCGATGCTCTTGTATTACCGTCCTACGATGAAGGTTTGCCACTGGTGATTCTTGAAGCATTATCATCAGGCGTTGCTGTCATTTGCACCCCCGTTGGTGAAATTCCAGTTGTGTTAACGAATGAAGAGAATGCTTTATTTGTAGAGCCAGGCGCTATTAGTTTGCTAAGTGCAGCAATGCATCGTCTGATGACAGATAATTTATTGCGCGAAAAACTTGAAGTAAATGGTAGACATATTTATGAAGCTGAATTTTCGATTGAAAAATTCTTTCTCAATGTGGCTTCTATTCACGAAAAACATTTTGGATGCTGTGCTGCACTTGCTAAACAGGTTCGGTAACAAATAGTTTTTGGTTGTGTAGCGTTTTTGAAGGCGGTAAACAAATGAGCGCATTTTACGAAATAGTAAGGTCTGATTTATACAGGTACTACAAGCAAAAAAAACTCAAGTATTTGCTTAAAGGTATTTTGGTTAATAGAAACTATCGGGTTATATTTCTTCATCGTGTTTGCTATCATTTAAACCAATCAAATAGTCTATTTAGTCGCTTACTTTTGCTGCCTTTTAGATTGTTTCATAAAGCTGCAGCAGCATGTGCAGGTGTAGATTTGTCCTGGCAAACAAAAATACAGGAAGGGTTTTGCATCAATCACGGGTGGGGGATAGTGATTAATCCCCGGACTGTAATCGGAAAAAATGTGACTATTTTCCATGGGGTTACGCTTGGTCAACGCGACAAAATTCATGAGGATGGCACCAGGGAGTCTTTTTATCCAGTCATTGAAAATGGCGTTTGGATTGGACCTCACGCGATTATTGTGGGCGGTGTTAAAATTGGTGAGGGATGTATCATTGGGGGCGGGGCATTCGTGACTGATTCGGTGCCCGCACGGTCGGTAGTCATTGGCAATCCATCTAGAATAGTTAAATCAGATTGTCTCCCAGACATCGTGAATCCTGTCTAGCCTAAATTACTAACGCTTCACTTACTTAAGAATAACCCAGTGATTTTAAAAAATAATGACTCTTTAAAAGATCAAACTATTGATGCAGATATCTGCATTGTTGGCACTGGGGCGGCAGGCATTCCGCTCGCTTTGTCTTTGGTCGAAACTGGTTTGAAGGTTGTCTTGCTCGAGTCAGGAGATCTTAAGCACAATAGCGATACGCAAATGTTATATGCTGGTGAATTAGCTGATGAGCGTTTGCATAGTCCTCCGGATAAATATAGACATAGGCGTTTAGGTGGTTCTACCGCTATTTGGGGGGGGCGTTGCATGCCTTTTGACCCGATTGATTTTGAACCTCGTGATTATGTGTCTTTTAGTGGCTGGCCAGTTTCATTTGCTGACCTTGAGCCTTACTACCCTGCGGCGAACTCAATTCTTGAAGCGGGAGAGTATGTTTATGATGCTGATAAGGTATTTGATTCTGAAGCGATGCCTTTATTTAAAGGGTTTCGTAGTAAACGATTAAGAACTAATAGCCTTGAACGATTTTCTTGTCCAACTAATTTAGGCACTCGGTACTATAAACGATTAAGTCTTGCTGAGAATCTTCAGGTGATCACGGGTGCAAACTGTACCAATATTGAATTGCTGCAAAGCGGTGAGCAGGTGAACTACCTAGATGTTGCCTCAATCACTGGTAATCATTTTAAAGTGAAAGCGAAGTCTTATGTGCTGGCTGTAGGCGGTATAGAGACTGCAAGAATGTTGCTCGCATCAAATAAGGTAGCGAAGCAGGGTATAGGAAATGAACACGATTTAGTTGGACGCTTTTACCAATGCCATATTGCTGGAAACGTTGGCAATCTGACAATTAATGGGAATATTGATGACGTTCGGCATGGATATGAGGTATCACCTGAGGGTATTTATTGCAGACGTCGCTTGTCACTGACTGAGTCAACTCAGCGGCAAGAAAAGTTGTTGAATATGGTAGCAAGACTGCACTTTCCTAGAATCGTAGATCCTACACATAAGTCGGGTGTTTTATCTGGGTTATTTTTTGCCCGTTTTTTTATCAGTTACGAATATAGTAAGCGCTTAAAAGATGGCAATCAGGCTGGCTTAGCTGTTTATTTAAAACACTTGAGAAATATAGTTTTTGACTCGTTTGATACGATTCGCTTCCTCACTCACTGGCTATTTAAGCGCACACTGGCAGACAGAAAATTCCCTTCTGTAATATTGCGAAATAAAACCAATCATTTTAGCCTTGAGGTGCATGGTGAGCAGACGCCAAACTATGAGAGCCGAATCAGTCTAATTGATGAAAAAGATGCTCTGGGTGTTCCTCGTGTGCGTATTGACTGGAGATATTTATCGCAAGATGTTGACTCGGTGAGAAGGACGTTGCGCATTTTAGGTGAAGAAATTAAAGCTAGCGGGATTGGTAATTTTGATTTCAACGAAGAGACTTTTGAGCAGGATTTGATGCGCTTTGGCGCTTATGGGGGGCATCATATTGGAACTGCTCGCATGGGTGATGATCCTGCCACGAGTGTGGTCAATAAAGATTGTCGAGTGCATACAGTTAATAATTTGTATGTGGCAAGTAGTGCAGTGTTTCCTACATCCAGTCAAGCAAACCCAACTTTAACAATTACAGCAATGGCGCTACGTTTAGCGGATCATTTAAAAAAAGTCCATGCTGCGTGATTACTATTCGCTGAAAGCTTAATCATGAAGATATTAATCATTGGTGGCTCAGGATACATAGGCCATAAGCTATTTGGCGCGCTTAAAAAAGCAGATTTAGAGGTAGTTAGTGCCTCTCGCAGGCCTACAAAAGAACCAGATACTGTTCAACTTGATACTACGGATCAGCAAGCATTGACTCTAGCAATTGCTGGTTTTGATGTTGTTGTCAATTGTGTTGCTGGCAATTACAAGTCGATTGCCACAGGCGCTAAAGTTTTGGTGGAAGCTTCTAAAGTTCAAACTACCCCACCTAGGATAGTGCATTTAAGCTCAATGGCGGTTTATGGTCGCTACGAGGGCGTAGCCAATGAAAAAACAGCGCTTGATCCTTCGCTTGGATGGTATGCAAGCGCAAAATGCGAAGCGGAGGCTTTTGTATCTGGCTATGCAGAGTCAGGTGGTGAAGTTGTCGTATTACGGCCTGGTTGTGTATATGACGCCCATAGTTACCTTTGGGTGGAGCGTATTGCTTCGTGGTTGAAACAGGGTAGGCTTGGGGATATTGGTACGCTTGGTGATGGATGGAGTAATTTGGTTCATGTGGATGATGTCATTCAGGCTATCGTCGCAGCAATAAACATTGAATTGCCTGCTAGTCGTTTAGCAATTTTTAATCTTGCTGCCCCAGATGCACCAAGATGGAACGAGTACTTTAAAGATTTGGCATTGGTCTGTTCTGCAACTCCGTTAAAACGGGTACGAGCAGAGCAATTATGGCTAGACACCAAATTGGTATCCCCACCAATTAAAATTGCTGAGTTATTACTTAAACGATTATTAAGCAAGAAGCTGATGAATGTTTTTCCTTTTCCAGCACCTTTGCTTAGTTTTTTTTCACAGCAAATTCAACTTGACTCAACTCTGGCAAGTAGCCATTTACTAAAGAGTTGGGTTAGTTATTCTCAAGGCCTTAAAGAGATATCTGAGAGGTTTCATGCTAATTTCTCCAAACCAAATCAACTTTATTAAATCCAACTATTTTAAACTTGATTGGAAAGCCATGAAATTACAAAAATATTTACCTATTATTGTTGCAATGTTAAGCATTCCTTGGGCATCAGCTGCTGAGCCTGAAATTCAAGATTATAAAACTATGGTGTGCCGCTCGGTAAGCAACCGCACGTGTGATCTCTATTTTAAATTGGGCCGTGGTGTTAATCTCGGGGGAATGCTAGATGCTCCTAAAGAAGGACAATGGGGAGTCAAGTACGACTCTAGATTTCCAGATGCGATTGCAAGCAAGTTTAATCATGTCAGATTGCCAGTAAACTGGAGCAATCATGCCGCTGTAGATGAGTCTGCAAAAGTCGACGAGACGTTCGCTAGACGTGTTGATATGATCATTAATGCATTACTGGATAAAAATTTATACGTTATTGTAAATGTACATGGGTATTCGCAACTTTATGGTGACAAGGTGACTTATGGAGAACAAACTGTCTCCGACGATGTTCTAGAAAAACGATTTATAAACATATGGAAACAACTTTCATCTAGATATAAAAATTATTCTGATAGACTGGTTTTTGAAATTTTAAACGAGCCTCATGGCAAAGTTATAAACTCCGATCATTGGAATGAATTGCTCAGTGAATCCTTAAAAACCATTCGAACTGATAACCCGAGCCGGGTGGTGATGTTTGGACCTACTTATTACAATTCTCAAAGAGACCTACCAAAGTTAAAAGTCCCCAATGACCAAAACTTGATTATCCAGATACACAGCTATGAGCCTTTTTTCTTTTCTCATCAGGGTGTGACCTACTTACCAATGCAAATGCCGATTGGCGTAAAGTGCTGTGATGATAAACAGACTCAAATTATTCACAATGAACTTAACCAAGCTTATAAGTGGAGCCAGACATATGGGTATCCTGTTTATTTAGGTGAATTTGGAACTTACAAGGCTGCTGATATTGAGTCCAGAGCTAACTTTGCTAGGATCATGAAAAGCAAAGCAGAAGACTTAAAAATACCATGGGGATATTGGGACTTTGCTTCATCTGCTTTCGGATTCTATGATGCGAAAACAGGTGATTGGAATCAGCCGATAATTGATGCACTAATGCATTGAAGCAGGCTTGTAAGATAGATTTTTTAGTTTTAAGGACTTTTTATGAAAGTGGCTATTGCCGGTACTGGTTATGTAGGTTTGTCGTTAGCCGTATTGTTGGCTCAGAAAAATGAAGTAGTTGCGTTGGATATCGTGCCGGAAAAAGTGGCACTGCTCAATCAGAAAAAATCACCGATTGTTGACCACGAAATCGAAGATTTTTTAGCCAACAAACAGTTGAACTTCAAAGCGACCACCGATAAAAACGAGGCGTATAAAAATGCTGAGTTTGTGGTGATTGCGACTCCCACAGATTATGATGCTGAAACCAATTACTTCAACACGAAATCTGTAGAAGCGGTAATTAAAGATGTGATGGCCATCAACCCTGATGCGGTAATGGTCATTAAATCAACCATTCCTGTTGGTTACACAGAAAAAATCCGCGCCGAACTCAATTGCAAAAATCTGATGTTCTCGCCTGAGTTTTTGCGTGAGGGCAAAGCCCTTTACGATAACCTGTATCCATCACGCATTGTGGTGGGCGAGGTGTCAGAGCGCGCTCAAAAATTTGCTAATCTGCTCAAAGACAACTGCCTGAAACCAGATGCCGCTATTTTATTGACTAACAGCTCTGAGGCTGAAGCGATCAAGCTGTTTGCAAATACGTTTCTTGCCATGCGCGTGGCTTACTTTAACGAACTGGACACTTATGCGGAGACGCATGGCCTCAATACGCTTCAGATCATTGAAGGCGTCTGTATGGATCCACGTATTGGCAATCATTACAATAATCCATCATTTGGTTACGGCGGTTACTGTTTGCCTAAGGATACCAAGCAGTTATTGGCCAACTATTCACAAGTGCCGCAAAACTTGATTAATGCAATCGTTGATGCCAATACCACGCGTAAAGACTTTGTGGCAATGAGCGTTATCAAGAGAAACCCGAAGATTGTTGGTATTTATCGTTTGATCATGAAGGCAGGATCAGACAATTTTAGAGCCTCATCCATTCAAGGCATTATGAAGCGAATTAAGGCTCGCGGGATTGAGGTTGTTGTCTATGAGCCCGTGCTTGAGGAGGCTGAGTTTTTTAACTCTAAAGTGATTAAAGATCTCAATCAATTCAAACAAATGTCAGATGTCATTATTGCCAACAGACAAGCCAAAGAGTTGGCTGATGTGGTAGACAAAGTCTATACACGGGACTTGTTCGGCAGCGATTAATCATTTCTGGAAGACGCTATGCGAGTGTTGGTTGTAGGTGGGGCAGGTTATATTGGCTCACACATGGTAAAAATTTTGCTGGGTGCCGGCCACGAGGTGATTACGCTGGATAATTTATCTAGTGGTCACCGCGATGCGGTGCTGGGCGGCATCTTTGTTGAAGGCGATTTGGCAGATACTAAATGCCTGACTCAGGTATTTGAGCAGCATCAACCTGAGGCGGTGATGCATTTCGCGTCTTATATTCAGGTTGGTGAGTCTGTCCGCAAGCCGGATATCTATTACCGGAACAATGTCACCAATACGCTCAATCTGCTCGATGTGATGCTCAAGTATGATGTGAAAAAGTTTATATTTTCATCGACCGCGGCGGTGTTTGGCGAGCCTGACTATGTGCCGATTGATGAAACGCACCCCAACCGGCCACTGAACCCTTATGGTCGATCCAAATGGATGATTGAGCAGGTGCTGGCTGATTATAGTAAAGCGTTCGATTTGCGCTCAGTCTGCTTGCGTTACTTTAATGCAGCTGGGGCTGACCCCGAAGGGCAATTGGGTGAGCGCCATGATCCAGAGACACATTTAATCCCCCTGATTTTGCAAGCTGCCTCAGGCAGACGCGAAAGTATCCAGGTATTTGGCCGTGATTACGATACGCCCGATGGTACTTGTATTCGCGACTATATTCATATTGTGGATTTATGTTCTGCACACTTGGCCGCTTTGGTTTATTTAACTAAAGGTGGTAGCAGCGATTGCTTTAATCTTGGCAATGGCTCCGGTTTTTCTGTGCAGGAAGTCATTGATGCCGTTCAAAAAGTGTCAGGCAAGCAAGTCACCGTGATTAATGGCCCCAGACGGGAAGGCGACCCAGCGAGATTGGTGGCTGATGCCAAGCGTGCAAGAAGCATACTTGCTTGGCAACCGACATACACAACTCTGGATACCATCGTCTCACATGCTTGGCAGTGGGAGCTCAAGCATCTAAATTAAATTGGAGTCGCAGGATGCTCCTTTTTACACCAGCTTTATGATTATCCGAGTTGCGTAACATATATCCGCTAAGTCAATACCGTTTCAAAGGTCGTTGAAACAACCAACTTGCGCATCTTTAAAAGGCGCTCTATTAGTCAGAAATATCGATCGACATATTTGTCATATTTCTGACTAATTTCTTTGTTACCTTTTGCAAAGAGGTTGTAAAATACGTGCATTAAAGTGGTGCAATATAAGCATCCGTTTCTAAAAAGTGGTGCAAATCAAACACATCACCACACTGCCTTAATGTTTATCGCGTAAAAAAATCAAATAAAATCATATTCTTATTAATTTTTTCCGGTCTGGTCCGTTTCTTGCTTTACTTTAAGAAAATAAAAGTAATTGGCCAGTATGGGCTATATCACTTAGCCCAACGACATAATAAGATGGCTAATCACTAACTGTACCGAGGAGAAATACCATGTTGATACAATGGTTGAAAAACTTATCAATAGTCACCGCTGCGGCATTTGCTTTTAGCGGTTACGCGCAAGCGACTAACGTTACTTTAAGTTATGGCGAAACTCCTGTTTTGGCCGTAGTAAAGCGCGATGCTGGGATTTCTGATCCTTCTGAGCCTTTTGACTTCACGGATATCTACGATCTTTATATTGATCCAGATTTAACCTTTACGCTGCCGTTTACATTTAAAGCGACTGCTTATGATGAACCTGGCTATAAGCTAACACCATTTACGCTGACATTCGGACTCTATAACTCAGCGAATACCTTGTTGACTGGTCCATATTTGTTATCGCCAGGCGAGTCTTATGAGTTAAGGGTTTCTGGAACCGCTGAAGGTTTATTTGGTGGAAAATATTTTTTAAGCACGAATGTGAGCACACCAGTGCCTGAGCCAGACTTGGGATTGGTCATGCTAGCAGGCCTAGGGATGATTGGCGTGGTGACACTGCGCAAATCAAAGGCTTAAGCCACACTCTGCTTAATTAAAAGACTTTTTTGTTTTTTTAATTGAGGAGTAGGTATGAAAGTATCTAATATTTTAGGGTCTTTGGCATTGGTGTCTGCCATTAGTTTCTCTCAGCAGGCGTTCGCGACGACAAACGTGACTGCTTTGGGCGATCTGAATGCAGGTCCGGTTGTTAATGAATCATTGCTGCAGGTAGGCGCATTTTGGCTGCCAGATGTTTACACCTTTGACTTAAGCTCTGATTCTACGGTGACCGTAGACTTTAAAGCCTTGTTGGGCATCGGTATTGGCTCAACTTTCAGCCTGTATAACTCGGCAAATACACTGATTACAGCTTACAACATTCCAACGTTGTCATTGGACTCAACAACTACGTTTACATTTCTTGATCTCGCTGCTGGTAGTGATTACAAGTTCAAGTTTAACCCCGGTCTATTGAATGTTACGCTTTCAAACAAACTGACCTTCACTGCCTACGAAACCTTACCAGTACCAGAACCAGAAAACAATGCATTAATGTTAGTTGGTTTGGGTATCATTGGTTTGATCGCGCGCAGAAAATTTGTTTAATCTTTGCTTGTCATAAAAAAGCCGGTTTGCATTTGCAACCGGCTTTTTTGTTTTAACGCATGATTTACTTTAGGTGCTCTTTAATTCTTTGTGCAGCAGCAATGGTTTCTTCCGTCGACGCTACCAGCGCCATGCGAATAAAGCCTTTACCTGGGTTGACGCCATGTGCTTCACGCGCCAGGAATGAGCCTGGCAAGACGGTAATGTTTAACTCCTGATACAACTGCCTGGCAACGGCTGTATCGTCTTGTTGCGTATTAATCCATAAATAGAACGCAGCATCTGGCAATTGTGTGTGTGACCAGACCTGTTGCAACAAGGGCGTGGCCGCTCTGAACTTTTCACTATATAACGCACGGTTATGAATCACATGCGCCTCGTCATTCCAGGCGACAACACTGGCAGCTTGCACTGCCGGGTTCATGGCGCATCCATGGTAAGTACGATATAAGGCAAATTTTTCGACGATATCGGCATCACCAGCCACAAAGCCAGAACGCATGCCAGGGACATTGGAGCGCTTGGACAGCGAGCTGAACATCACAACACGACTAAAGTCGCGCCCAAGTTGATGTGCGGCCTGCAATGCGCCAACCGGTGGGTTTTGTTCATCAAAATAGATTTCTGAATAACATTCATCAGATGCGATGACAAAGCCATATTGATCAGATAATTCAAACAATGTTTTCCAGGCCTCAACATCCATGACCTTACCGGAAGGGTTGCCCGGGCTACACACAAACACCAATTGCGTGCGCTGGAGAATATCTACCGGCACCTGCGTCAGGTCCATACTAAAGTCATTGTCTGGCGTGGTGTTGATAAAGTAGGGCTGAGCACCAGCCAAAAAAGCAGCGCCTTCGTAAATCTGGTAAAACGGGTTGGGCGAAATTACCACCGGTTGTTGCGCCACAGTGGTATCTATCACCGCTTGCGCAAAGGCAAACAGGGCTTCGCGGCTACCATTGACCGGTAAAATCGCTTTATCAATATTGAGTGCGGGTATTTGGTAACGGCGTTGCAGCCACGCATTGATCGCTTCACGCAGGGCAGGGATGCCGATTGTGGTAGGATAGCTGGCCAATCCGGCTAGATTGCTTGCCAGTGCATCGCGAATGATGTCAGGCGTCGCATGTTTTGGTTCACCAATCGACAAGTTGACATGGTTAAACGCTGGGTTAGGCGTCAGGCCCTGAAACAAGTCACGCAAGCGTTGAAACGGATAAGGCTGGAGTAGATTTAAATTTGGATTCATAGGTGTGTATTATAAGTGAGCCTGTCACATAAACAAAAAGCTTCCGGGCAAAAATATACGGCCTCAGTGGCATTGATTTACGGTGCATTATGCTGGGGTGTGATCTGGTATCCCTATCGTTTGCTCAATGACATCGGCCTGTCTGGCGTGCAATCGAGCTTATTAAGCTATATCTTGGCATTGTCGATAGGCAGCGTGCTGTTCTGGCGGCGATTTAAGTATGTACTGCAAGTGCCAGCGTCGGCCTATTGGCTGAGCCTAGTGGCTGGCTGGACCAATCTGGCCTACGTGCTGGCGGTGATTGATGGCGAAGTCATGCGCGTGATGCTGCTGTTTTACCTATCACCACTATGGACCTTGTTGCTGGCCAGAGTCTGGTTGCATGAGCCCTGGCACAAACCACAGTTGCTGGCGATTGCATTATCGTTGCTGGGTGCAGTTTTAATGCTGACTGACGGTCAACTGATCTGGCCCTGGCCGCAATCGACCTCGGACTGGCTGGCCTTATCTGCTGGTATCGGATTCTCTTTAACCAATGTCATCACCCGCTTTTCAACGCATTTAACGGTGGCAGCCAAAGGCATGCTGGTGTGGCTAGGCGTCTTTGGCTTATCTATTATGGTCTTATTCTGGCAGTCAGGCCTGGCTAGCTTTGCATTTATCTCAGCGGCCACCCTGACCTCACAAGTAAATATCACTTTATTGGTCATTGCCTTGTTGTTGATTTCGGCCACTTTACTCGTGCAATATGGCGTGACTAAAATCCCAGCGATTCAGGCCTCAGTCCTGTTTATGACTGAGCTGATTGTCGCCGCGGTGGCAGCCTATTTTCTGGCGCACGAAACCATGTCGATGATGGAATTAATAGGTGGCTGTTGCATTATTGCCGCTGGCGTATTATCCGTCAGTGTTGGCGAGTCTGACTAAGCTAAAGATAACTGCTGCTGGTAAGCCTGTTCCAGCAGGCGGCAAAACACCTCTGGTTTAAACAGCGCGTTGGCCTGCGCTTTAACGGCAGCCTGCAGTGATGCGAGCGCTTGTTTATGTTGTGCCAGGTGAATGGCGCGTTGTTCTAGCGTCGTCCAATCGGCACAAATGCAGTCATCCAACCCAATATGCTTGAGCAAACTGGCGCTGACACGGGCCGGGAAAGTGTCACCAGCCACCGTGAGCAAGGGCACCCCTTGCCATAAAGCGTCACTGGCAGTGGTGTGCGCGTTGTAAGGCGCGGTATCCAGCATCAGGTCAGCATGCTGCTGCCGGGCGATATGCTCGGCAATAGTGGTACGCGGGGCAAACACTAATCGATCAATCGCAATGCCTGCCGCTAGCGCTTGTTGTTGCAGGTTGTGGGTGGCCCATTGGTTGCACTCTAATAGCCACAACACGCTGCCTGGCACTTGTTGCAGAATGCGCATCCAACTGCCAAATATCTCAGGCGTAATTTTAAAACTCTGGTTTAGGCAGCAAAACACAAAATCCTGCTCAGGCAGACTGTGCTGCGTGCGTGTGCCAGACAGCGCAACAGGGCGTTGTGCATTGTTAGGTTGGTAGCAAGGCAAGACAATAGTCTGCTCGGCCACCGCCACCTGGCTTAACGTCGCATCGACAATGATGGCATCGAATAAAGGGCGACCATTGACCTTGCCCATACTGCCAGGATAGCCCAACCAGTTGATGTGGCTGCGGGCAGGGCGATAGGCGGCAATTCCGCTGCGACTGTGTTGCGTATAGCCGGTTAAATCCACCAGAATATCGATCCCCGCTGCGCGCATCTGGATGGCGACCTCGGCGTCTGTCATGCTAAAAATATCTACCCAGTGGTCAGCCGCTGCCACAAATGCTTGCCGCTCGGCGGAGTGGTCGTCTCTTGCGTTGCTGTATAAAAACACCTCAAACTGTTGCCTGTCGTGCGCCGTAATCACATCGGTGACCAAATAAGCCAATGGATGCCGCCGGAAATCTGAAGAGACGTAAGCCAGTTTGATGCGCTGATTGCCTGGCTTCGGCGCACACACAGGCAACGCTTGAATATGCCCGTAACGCTGTTGCGCCCAGTCACTAGCGCAAGCTAGTTGCTCGTGAGCATCAGTACCCGGCATCGCTAAAAAAGCAAACGGTGGAATCAGCGCCTGTGGATGTTGTTGAAGCGCCTGGCGCACCTCAGTAATCGCTGCATCCAGCCCCTGCCAGTCAGCCATGTGCTGCTTTTGATGAATCCAGTGCACTTTGGCATGTAACAGTTGCGGATCAAGCTTGATCGCCCGTGCATACGCACCGACTGCCAAGTCTAATTGGCCTTGCTCACGGTAGGCATTCCCTAAGTTGTTATGGCACTCAGCATCTTGCGGCGCAAGTTGTAGCGACTGCTGATAATGTTTGATGGCAGCAGCATTGTCACCCAACTGACGCAGGCTATTAGCCAAGTTGAAATGTACATCGGCCTGATTGGGATCTTGTGCCAACGACAATCTGAAATACTGCGCAGCACCTGACTCATCAGCCCGCAAACTGGCCACATTGCCTAGCTGCATTAATATTTGCGGATGATCTGGTGCTAAGTTCAGCGCTTGCATAAACGCATGTTCAGCAGGGTAAGCTTGCTTAAGCAGCAAGTAGTGCCGCCCCAACTCGTAATACAACTCAGGGTCTTGTGGCGAGCGCGCCAATTGCTGCTTTAATTGTTGAATAAGGTCACTCATGCTGAGGCTTGATCGGTAAAAGGATTCAGCAATGATTTCCAGCCCAATTGCTTAAACAATAGCCGCTGCGGGTGCAATCCGGCCCAGAAACTGTCTTCTGTCAGTTGCGGCAAGCGGGTGCCAAAGTCGCTTAACAAGCGTCTGGCCAAGATCGCCGCGCAATAAGGCGCGGTCATCAGGCCTTTGCTGCCATGCGCCACATGCACATATAAGCCTTGTGGCGCAGGTAAATCGCTGAAATCGTGAATAGGGGTGTGCTGGGCATTTAACTTGGACGTCGACAACACAGGCCCGACATACGGCAAATAGTCTGGCGAACCACACCTGGACGAGGCGCGTGCATCAGTCACGACTGCCGGATCGAGATGATCAAACTGTGGACTTAATTTATTCACCATCTCGAGATTGCTCACATTATCCTCTTGACGCACGTCTGTACTGCTATCGCCAGGCGCAAACGTCGCCCCCATGGCATGCTGGCCCTCAAACAAGGGGGTCAAATAGCCATCGCCGCATAGGATCGCCTTAAGTGACTGCATAGAGGGCTGACTGGCGATCATGCCCATCTGACCACGCACCGGATTGAGCCACATACCGCTCTCAGGTAATAGCTTGGCGGCCTCTGCCGCATTGCAGACAATCACCGCATCAAACTCATCATCGAGTTCACCCGTATGGCTGACCAACCGCCAGCCACGCTGGTGGGGTGATAGTTGCTGGATGTCTTGCTGTGTATGCAGCTTAATTTTGGGATGGTTTAGCATATGATTACAGGCTACGACCGGGTTTACCCAGGCACCATGCTGAAAATAAAGAGACTCATATGCTAGGGTCACGCCCGCCATGTTACTGGCCTGGTTTGCATCTAACGGTTGTAACAAGCCTAGGTGTGAATATTGGCTGGCAACTTTGTTTACACGCTTATGTTCACGCGGACTGCTGCCCAATTGGAGCAATCCACAGATTTGAAAAGCATGCTCGCCCAAATGTAGGCTGGCATAGTGGCGTACAGTAAAACTATAGCTGCGCCACGCCAATTGGTCATTTTGTGGTTTTTCGGCATTTAACCTAGGGTAGAGCATGCCTCTTGGATTGCCCGAGGCACCACTGGCAATTTTTGACTCACGTTCAAACACATGTACCTCGCAGCCTAATTCGGCTAACTGCCAGGCGGTACTACAGCCTGCAATGCCTGCCCCAACAATCGCGACTTTAGGCAATGCTGGCGAAGGCGCCAACTGTTCGGATATAGGCCAACTGCCACATAACATGTCACGTTTTTTGCCAAAGCCAGGTGTTTTTTTAACATCAAAGCCTACTGCTTGCAGCCCGCGTTTCACCAGGCCTGCGCTGGTAAAGGTGGCAAATGTAGTGCCTGCATGCGCACTTCTAGCCATGCATTCGAATAGATCAGATTGCCACATTTGTGGATTTTTTGACGGCGCAAATCCATCTAAAAACCAAGCATCAGCTTGAAGGGTTAGGTGCGGAAAAATCTGTTGGCTATCCCCGATATGCAGCGTCAAGCTAGCTGAAAATGCTGGAAAATGTAGCTGATTAATCCCAGGTTGCAACAAATGGTATTGCGCACAGAGAGCTTGGCTAATAGTGGCGAGCTCAGGAAAGTGTGCATGCGCCATTTGCAGATCTTGCAGCGTAAACGGCGCAATTTCTATACTCACAAAGTGCAAATGCGCAGTTGGCGGTGCGGTTTGCTGCCACAATTGCAAGGCGGCGAGAAAATTCAGGCCGCTGCCAAAACCGGTTTCAACAATCACAAAGTGGCTGGGTTTGTCGGCAGGTAATTGCTGCCACCTTGTCTGCAAATGATTATGCTGCAAAAAAACATGACGTGTTTCAGCCAGCCCATGCTGCGGATGATCCGGGTTGACTGAAAAGTAAACATCATCGAACTGGGTGGAGTAGGGCAGGCCATTGCGCCACTCTAAAACTGCGTGCGTACTCATGCCGCTCAGTTTACCATGCTTGCTCGCGCACCGTATTTACAGGCGCCGCGTTTACAGGCGACGCAAGGCACGGTATCCGGGTTTGGCCATCAGCAGATGCACATCGCCTAAAGCACACTCGGCAAAACCACCCTCACAATAGCTCAGGTAAAAGTCCCACATGCGGATAAAAGCTTCGCTGTAGCCTAGTTTTTTGACTGCCTCGATCTGATCAAAAAAGTTCGTCCGCCAGTCACGCAAGGTGGTGGCATAGTGCAAACCAATATCCTGTAAATCCACCAAGCGCAGATCAGAAGCGCGGGTCATGCTGGTGAGCATCGCGGTATTGGAAGGAATATTAGAGCCAGGAAAAATATAGCGTTGAATAAAATCAACCGAGCGAATAGCGCTGTCATAGCGTTGGTCTGCAATCGTAATGGCCTGAATCAAGGCAACGCCATCAGGTTTGAGCAGTTGGCTCACTTTATTAAAGTAAACATCGTAATACTGGTAACCCACCGCCTCAATCATCTCAATCGAGACTAACTTATCGTATTGGCCGTCCAGATGACGGTAATCCTGTTTGAGCAGTGTAATTTGTTCTTGCAGCCCTGCGGCTGCAATCCGTTCTTTGGCTAAACGGTATTGTTGCTCTGAAATCGTGGTGGTAGTCACTCGGCAGCCATAGTGCTTGGCGGCATAGATCGCAAAGCCGCCCCAACCAGTGCCAATTTCAATCACATGGTCCGCTGGCGTCAGTTGCAACTTGTCGCAGATGACCTGTAACTTACGCTCAGATGCGGCTTGCAGGCTGGTGGTGTCCTCATCAAATATGGCAGAGGAGTACATCATGGTCGGATCCAAAAACAACTGGAATAAATCATTGCCCAGATCATAATGCGCCGCAATATTTTTCTGGCTGCCAGCTTCACTGTTACTGTTGAGCCAATGCAGCATTTTGAGTAGCGGTTTGCTCAACCACGCATAGCCCCCCTCCAGCGTGTCCATCACAGACTGATTCAGCACCATTAAACGAACCACATCGGTGAGCGTGTCTGCCTGCCAGTATCCCAGCATGTAAGCCTCACCCGCGCCGATGCTGCCACCAAAGGCAATTTCGCCATAAAAACGTGGATCAGTCACTGTTATGGTTGCAGTTGGTGCTTGCGGCACTAACTTCCCAAACACATAGTTGTCAGGTCCATCGACTATGGTTAATTGCCCAACCGCTAGGTTAGATAGCCGTTTTAATACCTGCGATTTAGCGAGTGTCGCGACCCATTTTGCGCGGCTCTTGGCTTTGAGTGGTTTAGTGAGTGTATCGATCACCAGAGGTGACGATGAAGGGCTGGACGACATGTTCAATCTCCGAAACGCGAATGCTGGTCAGGATGAGAATAAAAAGGAATTTTTTTGAGCCACAAACGCAGGGCTTGCCAATAAATGGCCACCACGACCTTGGTGGTCATCCATGGATAACTCAGTAACAGGCGGTTGAGTGTATTGGCTTGCCAGGGTTGGCGCTCTAGCTTGAGCGTAGCGTAAAACATAGCTTGCGACTGTTGCCAGTTTTGCATATGCACGCTTAATGTGTCTGCCGGCGTCGAGAATTGCCATTGGTATTCGATATCCATGGGCATAAAGGGCGAGACATGAAAGTCTTTTTTTAATTTGAACAGCAGCGCAGCGTCATCTTTCACCGCATGCACATAGGCAAACTTTTCTTTCCATGGCGTATTAGTAATGTGGCTAACAATCGCCTGTAACTTGCCGGATTGGTCATGGCAATAATAGAAACTCACCGGGTTAAAACACATGCCCCAGTAGCGGCAATGCGTCAGCAGGCCTATCCGGCCCAACGGGCGTGAACCGGTCTGTTGCTCTACCAAATCGCGCACACAGACATCTAGCGGCTGATCGGCAGGCCCCAGATAGTCCTGGCGTCGGAAATAGGCAAGATTTGGTTTAAGATAAGACCATAAGCGATTGTTTTTAAATAAACTTGGCAACTCTTCGAGATCGAGATAAAGCATGAACAAGCGGTATTTAAAGCCATGCAGTTTAGGCTGCAAGCGCTGATGACTGACCCAGCCGGTATAAATGGCGCTTTGCAATCGGGGTTGCGATATGGTCATAACATCGCCGCATTGAAATGTGAGATGGCAGCCAGCGCACTGACAACGCCATCCTCATGAAAGCCGTTTCGCCAGTAAGCACCGGCATAACCGGTGCGGTGATGGCCGCTGATGTCCGCGTGCCTAGTCTGCGCGTTAGCGCCCTCAGACGTGTAGAGCGGATGCCTGTAAGACAGTTTTTTGATGATTTTGGCTGGGTCAATCGCATCGGTATAATTCAAGGTCACCAACAGCGGCTCTGCCGAGCGGATGCCTTGCAGGATATTCATATTGTAGGTGACCTGTACTTTATCGCTAGGCTGTGCAGTGACATGGTAATTCCAGGCCGCCCAGGCCAATTGACGTTTGGGCATCAGCGTGCGATCGGTGTGCAAATACACCGTATTATCCTGATAGGGGATTGCACCCAATATCTCAGTTTCAGCCGCAGTCGCCTCCGCCCCCAGAATCTTAAGTGCTTCGTCACTATGGCAAGCAAAAAACACATAATCAAACGTGCTGCTTGTGCCATCTTGTGTGGTCAAGGTCACGCCTTGTGCATGGCGTTTGACTGCGATGACCGAGGCGTTTAACCGAATATTGTCACGGAAACCTGCGGTCACTTGTTGCAGGTAAGCGGAAGACCCGCCTACGATAGTCCGCCATTGGGGGCGCTGATCTATGGTAAGCATGCCATGGTGGTGAAAAAACCGCACAAAAAAGCGCGCAGGAAACTGCAGCATTTGCTCGGCATCGGTAGACCAGATCGCCGCGCCCATGGGGATAATGTAATCGCGAATAAAGTGTTTTGAATAGCCCTGTTGTTGCAGGTAATCGCCGAGAGGAATCTCAGCGCCTGGTGCCAGCAGTGACAGACACTCTTTATTAAAACGTAAAATATCACGCACCATGCGGTAAAACGCAGGCGACAGCAAATTGCGCCGCTGCGCGAATAAACTGTTAAGCGAAGTGCCATTGTATTCGAGACCGGTGGCTTCGTTGCGCACACTAAAGCTCATTTCGCTATCGCGCCAGGCCACGCCTGTTTCGCGCAATATGCGTTCAAACTCAGGGTAGGTTTTATCGTTAAACACAATAAAACCGGTGTCTACGGCATGGATTTCGCTGCCGATTGTCACCTGATGGGTATGCGTATGACCACCGATATAATCGTTAGCTTCAAACAGCGTAATCTGGTGTTGGCGGTGCAGTGAATAAGCAAGCGTATTGCCAGCGATGCCGCCGCCGATAATGGCGATATTTAATCCCATGATGCCTTACAGCCTTTCTTGCACGTGCTGATTGCGCACGGCTAATGGCACTTGTTTCAAGTTCCAGATCAAGCCAGTCGCCTCCAGCAGTTTCAAGCCGTAGTAGGTTAAGTCCAGCTCCCACCAATAAAACCCTTGTTTGGCCGAGCCGGGAAAGTGATGATGATTATTGTGCCAGCCTTCACCTAGAGTCAGGATCGCAATCAATAAGTTATTGCGGCTGTGGTCGCGCGTCGCATAGCGGCGGCTTCCCCAGACATGCGCCAGCGAGTTGACGCAGAAGGTGGCGTGATACAAAGCAATGGTTGACACCACAAAGCCCCAAACCAGCAGTTGCCAGCCATTGGTTTGCCATTCAGGCATGTAAACGCGCAATATCTCACCCAGGCCAAACAAACCGCAAGCGAAGGCTAATGGGACTAGACTATCAAAACGATCCAGCCAGCAGAGCTCTTTGTAGCGCGTGAGCTCTCGCACGCGATCGAGCTGCGTTTTAAAATTGGCGTGACTCAAAAACCAGCCGAGATGACTCCATAAAAAACCGTGCTGATGCGGTGAGTGAACGTCCTGAGGCTGATCTGCATGCACATGGTGGGTGCGATGATGTGCAGCCCACCACAGTGGGCCGCGTTGTACCGCCGCGGCGCCTATTAGGGCAAATACAAACTGGGCGGGCCGTGAGGTTTGAAACGTTTTGTGGGCAAAATAACGGTGATAAAAACCAGTAATGGCAAACATGCGCAATACATACATCACTAACGCACAGATGACTGCAACTGGGCTCCAGCCCACCCAAAACAAGGCGATAAGCGCAACATGTAGTGCGACGAAAGGTAACACCCGCCACCAGTCTATGCTCTCGGCACTGGCATGTTGTGGCGGCTGATAGCGCTGGTTATCTAGCCAGCCAATAAGCCGCCAAAGCAGGCGCTGTGTTTTTTGCTGCATACTACACCCTCTCTCCAAAGTGTCTTGCTATGAATGCGTGTTGTGACAGTGGTGATCACTTTATTTTTTATTCGCGTGATCATGCGGAAAAACACGCAGTTTACTGATGTCATAGCCCATCGCCTTAATTTTTGCGACCAAGTCGTTATAGGTCTGTGTATCCATGTTCGGCGAGCGTGACATTAGCCAGACGTAATCACGCTTGTTTCTGGCAATAATCGTATGCTGGTAATCGTCACTGAGGTAAACAATCAGGTACTCTGATTTAAATGGCCATACAAACTGCATTTTCCATTCCGCATTGCCAGAGTCAGGCACGACAAAGCCAGTCGGGTGATAAATCTTGAATGGTCCATTAAAACCGCCGTGATGAAAGCTGAATGTCGTGGCAATGCTGCCATCGGTATTTGCTTTGTATTCCTCAATCGGATTATAAGGGTCTTTTTCAATGAACGTCGGAATCGCAGCAATCACATACCATTGCCCCATAAAACGCGGCAGGTCGACTTGTGGCACCGTTTGAATCGGGGGCAGGCTTTGGCAGCCAGTCAGCACGGAAAGTATTGTCATACAAATCACTTTAATAAAATTGTTCATCATATTGATTAAATGAGTTTATATACTATTTTATAGCCTTCAGGCGTGATCGATTCGAGTGCAACCCATTGTTGTTGCTGGTCGTACCACAACGTAATTTTTAACTTTTCTTTGTTCTCAAATTTGCCTAGCAAATAATATTGATGTGCGCTCACGGTTTGCCCCTTGACCACAATATCCTTGAGGCCTTGATCGGTCACGGTCACATCCAGATATTCCGCATTTTGTGGATTGAGCAATCGGGTTTGCTTGAGGATTTCCGGGTTCCAATAAGCAAAGGTCATCACGCAAGCAGGTAAGGTTTGCTTGCGTCCGTTGCTTTCAACCGCGAACTGCCCACCTTGCAGCTGACCTTTGACTTCTGTAAGCACCTTGTTTTCTGTGGTGCGTGCGCTAAGCTGACTCAAGCATTGCCCCTGCCAGGTTTCATCGGCTTGATGCTGGTAGCGATAGGCATTAATAAACAACACTTTCACTTTAAAATCAGCACGACTGAGCAGCTTGTTTTGCTCTAGGCTGAAGCTGTGTGTGCCAATATTCTGCTTATCTAGCCAGACCTCGAACGACCAGTCTTTGGCCTGCAAATTTTGGCTATTCAATAGACAAAAGAGCAGGGCAGTGCTTATTTTGATAGTCTTAACCATGATCAGACTGCTTTCTTTTTGGCAGGCCTGGAATAAAAGCGTTGGTGGTCGCGACATACTCGCTATAGCCTGGCCTGCGATGATGAATGGTCTGTTCCATTAAAGACACACCACTAAATTTGAGCAGCAAAAAGGTCATGACTACCGGCGAAAACCAGATAAACATATGGCCATCCGCCGCAGCCATTAAGGCAAATCCCCACCAGATCAGCGCTTCGCCAAAGTAGTTAGGATGTCGGCTGTATCGCCACAAGCCGATATTTAACACCGCATTTTGATGATCGGGCTGTGCACGAAACCGCATCAATTGCCAGTCTGCCACCACCTCCCAGTAAAGCCCGACCAGAAAAATGGCCAGACCAGCATAGTCCAGCCATTGCAGCGTTGCCTGACTACTCACAGCGCTGTAAATGGGATACGAAATGAGCCAGGCCAAGATCGCCTGAAAGGCGAAAATAATGTAAAGGCTTTTGAACCAGAAATGCGGCTCGTTATTTTGGCGTATGGTTTCATAGCGGTGATCTTCTTTGCCCCAGTTGCGCCAGGTGAGAAATAGACTCAGCCGCAATGCCCACAAGGTCACAGCGGCCAGCACCAGCAGGGCGCGCAATGACAAGTCGGTGACGAACATCGCAGTCACATAGCCGGTGATCGCCATAAACAGGCTCCACATGCTGTCGACATGGCTGTAATGCCGTGTCGCAAAGCTTAATATCCATCCGCTTATTGCAAATACAAGAATGGCGATCAGCGCATAACTGTAAATCATCACCGACGACTCCCCATCTGTTGATTAAACCTGCGACGAATATAGAGCAACAGTGGCAGGGCGATTGCCCATTCAACAGCGACCAATACCAAGCTCGTGGGCAATTGCGTCAACACCACAGCCCCCATTTTTTCCGCCCCCAAATAAGCGATTGGCCCAAAAATGGCGCCAAGCAAAGTTGCCAGCAAAAGCCTGTGTTGCAGCCAATGCATACTCAAGTTTAAAGTGGTCGCAAATCCCAGCCACAAGGCCATCATCCATAGCGGGATATATGCCAGCATGTCCTGTTGGTGAGGAAACTTGACCCAATCCATCCTGAACAAATATTGATCCAACAGGCAACCAATGACGGCAGTAAGTAACAATGGCCAGAGCTGTTGACTCGATTCGACCCAACGCAAATGGGCCCAGGTATACACCAGGGTAACGAATAACACCAATACTTCCCATCCATGCGCTGGCGATAGTACACAGAGCCACCACAACAGCTGGAATGCGATCACATTTAGTAGCATTAAACGGTTAGTGCTCATGTTAAGTATTTCTTTTGGCAAACAAATAATGGCTGACCCACCAGGTTTGGCCTTGATTTTCACCAAACAACTCGGCGCACGCCATAAAAAACAGACGCCAACGCTGTCGCCACATTTCTGCATCGGCCTGGCCATAGATCGATTGCAATACAGGCGTCAGCGCAGCACGATTTTTATCCATATTGTCGAGCCAGGCATTGGCTGTTTTTTCGTAGTGACGACCATCCCAACGCCATTTATCAATCAGTTTTAAATCGTCCTGAAAATAAAGTGGTAAATCATCACTTGGCATCATGCCGCCACTAAAAAAATACTGGCTCATCCAGTCATCTTCTGCTTTCACATCAAACGGATAAGCTGCATCGCGATGTACAAAAATATGCTTGAAAAACAAACCATCAGGCTTGAGCCAGCTTGCAACTTTCGCATACAACACTTGATAGTTACGCATGTGCTCGAACATTTCCACCGACACAATGCGGTCAAATTGTTGCGTGGTATCAAACACATTCATATCTGCTGTAATAACGTTGACATTGGTCAGGCCTCGCGAGCGGAGCTGTTCCATAATGTAGGTCCGTTGTGAGGCGGAATTTGACACGGCCGTGATGCGAGAACGCGGATAATGGCTCGCCATCCACAAAGTCAAAGACCCCCAGCCACAGCCCAATTCAAGCACCTGTTGACCATCTTGCAATCGCGCATGCGCACTGGTTTGGGCCAGCGCTAGTTGCTCGGCATCATCTAAAGTATGGGTATCAGCCGTCCAATAGCAACTACTGTATTTACGATGTATCCCCAAACAATACTGGTAGAAAGCGGCAGGCACTTCATAGTGTTGAGCATTAGCTTTCTCAGGCAAAGGCGCAATGTCTGACTGCGCCATCGACTGCACAAACTGCATCAGCGAAAATTGTGCAGTCTCAGCATCCTCTGCTGCAATTTCACGTAAGCGATCTGCACATAATTTGCGTATCCCGTGTCGTATCAGCGCGTCTGGTAGCCATCCTTTTTCTGCAAGTTCAAGGGCAAAGGTCGTTAAAGTTATCATGATGATGTTTTATGCGGCAATTAATTATTTGAGTATATGTCTATTTGTCAGCCGCTTTAGTTTCATATCAATATTTATTTTTATGCCAACACTTTGTCAATCACAGGAGCCATGCCTCAAGTACAAGTTTAAATTTGGGTGTATACTAACCTGTATAGTCCCTTTTAAAAAACTTTGAGATCATCGCATGCTCACATTCTTTAAACAGTTTTTTGGGTGCGTGTTAACCAGCACCTTGATCGCAGGCTGCACACAGATCAGCCATCCTGATCATCCACAAAGCGCCAAGACTGACTGGCCAAGCTATGGCTTAAACATGGCTGCGCAGCGCTTTTCAGATTTATCTCAGATCAATCTCAAAAATGTATCACAACTGCAATCCGCTTGGACCGCTGAAACGGGTGTCAAAGCCACCTTTCAAGCGACGCCGATTGTCGTCAACGGCGTCATGTATGTCAGCCTACCGTTTAATCATGTATTAGCCCTGGATGCCGCGACTGGCAAACAACTTTGGAAATATACCCATGTCCGCAAAGCGGATTGGCCGATGTGTTGCGGCCCGGCTAACCGCGGGGTTGCTGTCGCCGAGGGCAAAGTATTTATGGGCACAGTCGATGCCCGCTTAATTGCACTGGATGCACAAAGCGGCCAAAAACTGTGGGATATTGATGTCGCGGGTAATCAAGTGAATACCGAGCATCAGGATACCCTCAGCGGCAGTGATCCAAACAAAACGCGCAAAGTGACTGGTGGCACCGGCGTCGGCATTGCCATGGCGCCAGTTGTTTACAATCACAAGGTGATCATCGGCATTACTGGCGTTGGCTATGGTCTGCATATTGATAATCCGCGCAGCGATGCACCACTGGGTGCTGTGATAGGTGTGACGGGGCGCTATGGCCGCCCAGGGTTTCTGGCAGCATTTGACGTCAATGATGGGCATCAAGTCTGGCAGTTTGATACGATTCCAGAACACGGCTGGGAAGGGCAGTTCACCATCAAAACAGCCGATGGCAATCAGTTCGATCGTGACATTGCCGCAGAACAAGCGGCGGTCAAAGTCTACCCAGACGCTGCCCGTTTTGGCGGCGGCTCTGCCTGGAGCACGCCTGCAATTGATACCAGCACCCATACGTTGTACTTTGGCACTGGCAATCCATCGCCGCAAATGAATGATGTGTCCAGACCTGGTGATAATCTGTATACCGTTTCCCTGGTGGCGCTGGATACCGAGACTGGCAGGTATAAATGGCACTACCAGCAAGTCCCGCATGATTTGTGGGGCTATGATCTGGCTAGCCCGCCCGTATTGTTTGACTATCAATACCAAGGCAAAAAAATAGCCGCCGTGGGGCAGGCTAGCAAAACCGGCTGGTTCTACATTCATGACCGCCAAACCGGACAATTTATTACCAAGTCCGAACCATTTGTGCCACAACATAATTTATTTAAAAAACCAAGCGCAGAGGGCACGGTTGTTTATCCTGGCATATTGGGAGGTGCTAACTGGTCCCCCGTCAGCCTCAATCAGGCAAAACAAACGGCCTATGTGGCGGCCATTCATAGCCCGATTAAATACACCGTGCATGAAACAGAAGTCAGCCCGGGTGAAAAACCCATTCGTTACGCAGCCAGTGAACCTACCAATGATGCACGCTGGGGCTTGTTAAGTGCGATTGACCTGGCTTCTGGAAAAATTGCCTGGCAGCACAAAACCAGCCAGCCGCTCGTTGGTGGCGTGCTCGCAACCGCGGGCGGGCTGCTTTTTTGCGGGGAAGGGGATGGCAAGTTTGTTGCCTACGACAGCAAAACAGGCAAACCCGTATGGCAGTTTCAATCTGAATACGGCGTCAATGCGCCCCCAATTACCTATCAAATCAATGGCGAGCAATACATCGCCGTGGTGAGTGGTGGCAATTCACTGTTTGGTTTCAAACAAGGGGATCGTATTTTGACATTTAAATTAGCTAAAAATACCAATCAATAAGATTGATAGCGATACATCCACCAGCCTGAAAATGATCATTTTTTGTTGAAAAAACAAATTGTTAGGTTTACATGCCCTAGCTAAAACAGTTAAAATGCGATCGATTTTGAATTTGCAGTTTTTTAAGAATAAAAAATAACGTGTCGACTAGCCCGTTAGTACTATTGTTTATCTAACGATTGTCACAAATAATGATTAAAGTTTAGTAGTTAATATTCATCTTTGGAGAAGTAACCATGTTTCAAACCCTGAAAAAAGTTGCGGTAGCCGGCGTATTTGGTATCGCATCTGTTTCTGCAGTACAAGCACAAGATTTTGGTCCATTCACTACCAGCCAAAGCATTGATTTCATTCGTGCGATTGCTGATGCAGACTATGTTAAAACCAGTGGCCCTGCAAACGTTAAAGGTTCATATTTTGAAGACTCTTATGAAATCAACCTGACTCAGGTTTCTGATTTTTCATACAGCATCACTGAAATCACTTCCGGTAACAACGTGCAGTATGATGTAACATTCCTGAAATTCGGTTTCTTCGATTCCATCGGTAATGAAGTGACTTCATTAACTAACGTCGCTGCAGGTACTTACTTCCTGTCTGCCACTGGCAAATTAGCTGGTTCTTTGGGTGGTGACTTCAATGTGAGCTTCAACATCAATCCAGTTACAGCCGTACCAGAAGCTGATTCATATGCATTGATGTTAGCAGGCTTGGGTTTGATGGGCTTTGTAAGCCGTCGCAAAGCAAAATAATTCGTTATTTGCTGTTTAAAAAGGGCTCTTAATGAGTCCTTTTTTATTGCCTATTGCAGACTGGCCACAAAATCTCCGGCATTGTTATTGGACAATGCGGTTTTAGGGACGTATCGAATTTAAACGTCGATTGCTGTCACTATTGGGTAACCTTAAAAATAACAATACATTCAATCAGGTTTTCTCTGTGCCCTAAATACAGCTACCTTCCTCATCCATTAATTTAACATAATATACATTATACGAATAAATATGCATATGAAAGATTATTTGCACCAAACGCACAAAAAAACGTGCTCTTTTAGTAATTAAGCAATAAAATCGACAACAATACTTATATTAAACAAACAAATGTTAATATCTGAAACAGATTTGCAAGCGTTATCGAGAATGATTATGGGAAATAAAAAACAACTCAAGAAACTTCACTCACAATACACCTTACTCTGGTGCCTCAAGGTTGGAGAATTTTTAGGAACATTGAACACTGATAAGATCTGCGCCTATGTCAATATTAAACCAGTTGTTTTACAACGCTGGTTATCCGGCAAGCAAACGCCGCCTGAGGCAGTATTGAATAGGATCAAAGTACGCACATTTGCCTCCGCTCGCATTCATAGGCGCAAACATGTATTACGGGAATATCCTTGTGATGTCGCGTATCAAGCAGAGCTGATCGAAACAAAATATTTGTGGAAGCTGATGCTGTTTGATGAAATGAATTTACTGACCAAAAGACGTTTTTGCAGGCGCTTGAAAAAAGCGCTGTTATTTAAAAATAAGAAAATGGAGATTGAGCAACACTGTGTAGAAACGTTGGGTGAATAATCAACGCCAACATGCTAAAAACAGGCAATAAAAAACCACCGTTTTGCCGGTGGTTTTTTATTAAAAAATCATAAAAATCAATAAATTAAAAGATTGATATGAAGTGTTTTATTGGTGGAGCTGGGGGGAATCGAACCCCCGTCCGCAAGCCCTCCACAGACAGTTCTACATACTTAGCTGTGTTGTTTAATTTAACCGTACAGTCACCAACGAGCAAGCAACTGCAAAGCGAGTCACCTTGGATTTAATGATGTATTAAGTAACCCAATACACCACGATCTTCTCTAAATGACGCTGCTGCCGGTTACCCAGCCCGACCGAGAAGCGCTTCGGTGCAGCGTTCAGCCGGGATTAAGCGGCTAAAGCGTAAGTTTCGTCGTTTGCGACTATACTTGTTCAGATGGATTTACGAGGGAACCTGAATCCTCGGTATGCCCTGCACTGCTTTGCAACCCACGTCGAAACCGGGTCAGCCCCAATGCAATCTTAAGATTATACGCCTGAAAAGCTGGCGAGCCAAACTTCAAGCGCATTTGTATGACATGGTACAATTCGACTATGTTTAAAAAAATTGTGATTTTCGGGGTAGGTTTAATTGGGGGCTCGGTGGCACTGGCGCTGAAAAAACAGCCCAACGCACCACAAATCACTGGCGTAGGCCGCTCTGACCAGAGTTTACAAGAAGCCCTGCACCTGGGTTTAATTGATGTGGCAGAAACCGATATCGGCAAAGCATTACAAGGTACAGACCTAATCTTGATTGCAACGCCCGTGGCACAAACCCCGGTGATTTTGCGCGCTATTTACCCCCATTTGAATGAGAACACCATCATTACAGATGCGGGCAGTACAAAATCAGACGTCATGGCTTATGCCAAGGCAGAGCTCGGCGACAAAATCAGCCAGTTTATTGGTGGCCACCCGATTGCTGGTGCCGAAAAAAGCGGACCCACTGCTGCCATGGCCGACTTGTATCACGGCAAAAATGTGATTTTGACGCCTGACACATCGACCCAGTCGCAAGCCGTTGAAAAAGTAAAAGCGCTCTGGCAGCAGTGTGGTGCCATTGTTTCCACCATGCACGCACAGGACCACGACAGTGTGTTTGCCGCCGTGAGTCATCTGCCGCACTTACTGGCGTTTGCCCTGGTCGAGGATTTAGCCAAGCGCGACAACGCAGAACTATTGTTCAAATTTGCTGCCAGCGGTTTCCGTGACTTTACGCGCATTGCAGGCAGCCACCCTGAAATGTGGCGGGACATCGCCTTAGCCAACAAAAACGCGCTGTTAAGTGAACTCAACAGCTACCAACAAGCCCTGAACGAGATGACCAGCTTGCTTGAACAAGAGGATGGTCAGGCACTACACGCGCTGTTTGAGCATGCCAGCCGCGCCCGAAACGACTGGGCCAAGTCTAAAATTCAATAATTACACACAGCTATGGAACAACTGCATTTACCCGCTTCACACCAGGCGCTAGGCGCGATTACCCTGCCAGGCTCAAAAAGCATCTCTAATCGCACACTGTTGCTAGCAGCATTGTCTGATGGCGTCACTGTCATTCGCGACTTGCTCGCCTCAGATGACACCGCAAGAATGCTGGAAGCTTTAACGGCCTTAGGCGTCAAACTAGACAACATCGGCGAAAACGCCTGGCAAGTCACAGGCTGTGGTGGCAATTTCCCCAACAAGCAGGCAGACTTATTTTTAGGCAATGCTGGCACGGCGTTCAGGCCTCTTACAGCTGCGCTGGCTTTTTCTGGAGGTGACTATCACTTGCACGGCATTGCGCGCATGCATGAACGCCCAATCGGCGATTTGGTGGATGCCTTAACACAAGCCGGCGCTCAGGTGGCCTACCTGGCTAACCAGGGCTACCCTCCCCTGCAGATTTCCCCGGCTAAACTGGATGTCAGCCAGGCGATTAACATTCGTGGTGATGTCTCTAGCCAGTTTTTAACGGCATTGCTGATGGCACTGCCTTTAACCGGTCAGGCAGCGACGATTGAAGTCGTCGGCGAGCTAATTTCTAAACCTTATATCGAGATCACGCTCAACCTGATGCAACGCTTTGGCATCACGGTGCAACGTGATGGCTGGGCGCGTTTTTATATTCCAGCGGCGCGTTATCAATCGCCAGGCGAGATTTATGTTGAAGGCGATGCTTCCAGTGCCTCTTATTTTATTGCAGCAGGTATTTTGGCCGGAGATGTGACCGTTAACGGCGTGGGTGAACACAGCATACAAGGCGATATCCGCTTTGCAGAAGCCGCCAACTTGATGGGCGGCCGCATCAGCTATGGTGACAACCATGTGCGGGCCGAAAAAACGCCATCATTAAAAGCAATTGATCTCGACTGCAATCATATTCCGGATGCCGCCATGACCTTGGGCGTGATGGCAATGTTTGTCAAAGGTGACTCAGTCCAATCGCGCACCACCACTTTACGCAATATCGCCAGCTGGCGCGTGAAAGAAACCGACCGTATTGCTGCGATGGCAACAGAGTTGCGCAAAGTCGGTGCCACCGTGGTTGAAGGGCCAGATTACATTCAAATCACGCCGCCAGCCCAACTCACGCCCAATGCGGTCATCGACACCTATGATGACCACCGCATGGCTATGTGTTTTTCGCTGCTGAGCTTGGCTGGTGTGCCTATTACCATTAATGACCCTAAATGCGTGGGCAAAACGTTTCCTGATTACTTTAAGGTGTTTGCCAGTATTGCGCACTAGCGTTGCGGCTGTTTAATCACGCCGCATAAGCCCACTCATGTTCATCCGGCTCGGCAGGTGTTGCTGCATGACCATGCAGGTGGCGCTGCCAGGCGCGTTCGTGAAAATAAAACACAACCGTGTTGCATGCTGGCTCGACCAGCGCCATCAGGCCACCCACCAGCATGCTACCCGTTAACAGGTAGGCGACGGTAAAAGCGACGCTAAAATGTAGCATTGCGAAAGAGGCGGTTTTAATCATGGTGAGCTCCTTGCATAAGATGGCTCCATGTTACAAAAGCGCAAAACCAAAATCCAATTCATTGTTTTAAAGTATTTGATAAATAAATCTTATGACAAACACCTCTCTCCCACCCGTCATCGCCATTGATGGCCCTTCTGCTTCCGGCAAAGGCAGCGTCGCAGAACGCGTCGCCAAACAGTTTGGCTTCCACTATCTGGACTCTGGTGCGATTTACCGGCTGCTGGCTTATGCTGCCTTTCAACAGCAGGTGGCCTGGTCAGATGCCAGCAAGCTGGCCGATATCGCCGCCAAATTGGATATCAAGTTCGACAACGGTGAGGCTTACCTGGATGGCGTACAAGTCAGCGCCCATATTCGCACCGAGCAAATGGGTAAAGGCGCCTCTGAAGTCGCCGTGCATCCCGAAGTGCGCACCGCTTTGCTACAAACACAACGCAACTTCAGGCAAGCGCCAGGCTTGGTAGGCGACGGGCGCGACATTGGCTCGGTGATTTTCCCGGATGCTGGCTTGAAAATCTTTTTGACTGCCGCAGTTGAAACCCGCGCCAAACGCCGCTATGACCAATTAATTAACCGTGGTGAAACGGCCGATTACGCCTTAATCCTGGCAGATTTGCAACAGCGTGACCTGCGCGACAGCCAGCGTGTGGCAGCACCGTTAAAACAACTCCCTGATGCCATTTTGCTGGATACCACCGACAAGAATATCGAACAAGCCGTGAACATCATTATCGAAGCCTTTAAAAAAGCGTGCCGATCAGCGTAAAAAATTGCATAAGTCATTGAACTCACTAATTTTTTTGTGTATAGTTTTGGATTCGGATTGCTCAAGTCATGCTTGAGCAATATTTTTTAACCTTTTCCATTGTATTGCGCTTCTGTGCAGCAATGGCTCGCTGAACGATGTCTGTCATTCATGCGAGTAAAAATTGGACAATTTTTTAATGGCTTCTATTTCTAATACATCCTCCTCAATGGAATCTTTTGCAGCCCTCTTCGAAGAGAGCCTGGCCCGCCAGGAAATGCGCGCAGGTGAAGTAATCACCGCCGAAGTAGTGTCTGTAGACAATGATTTCGTCATCGTGAACGCTGGCCTGAAATCCGAAAGCGTGATCAACGCTAGCGAATTTAAAAATGCGCAAGGCGAGCTGGAAGTTGCCGTTGGCGACTTCGTTAAAGTAGCGATTGAAAAACTGGAAGACGGTTTTGGTTCTACACAACTTTCTCGCGAAAAAGCGAAGAAAATGCAAGCATGGCTGGATCTGGAAGAAGCCATGAACGAAGGCCGCGTGGTCAAAGGTTTTGTGAGCAGCCGTGTTAAAGGCGGTCTGCGTGTTTCTGTCAGCGGCATCATGGCATTCTTGCCAGGTTCACTGGTAGATATTCGTCCTGTTAAAGACACTACCCCTTACGAAAACAAAGAGTGGGACTTCAAAGTCATCAAACTGGATCGTAAGCGTAACAACATCGTGGTTTCACGCCGCGCAGTGATGGAAGACACTCTGGGTGCCGACCGTGAAGCACTGCTGGGCAGCCTGACAGAAGGTGCTGTGATCAAAGGTATCGTTAAAAACATCACTGACTACGGCGCGTTCGTGGATCTGGGTGGTATCGATGGCCTGTTGCACATCACTGACCTGGCATGGCGCCGTGTGAAGCACCCATCAGAAGTGCTGACCGTTGGTGAAGAAGTTGAAGCCAAGATCCTGAAATTCGACCAAGAGAAAAACCGTGTTTCTTTGGGCATCAAACAATTGGGCGACGACCCATGGGTGGCATTGAGCCGCCGTTACCCAGTAGGCACACGCCTGTTCGGTAAAGTATCTAACCTGACAGACTACGGCGCGTTTGTTGAAGTAGAACCAGGCATTGAAGGTTTGGTACACGTGTCTGAAATGGACTGGACTAACAAGAACATTCACCCAGGCAAAATCGCTCAATTGGGCGACGAAGTTGAAGTAATGATCCTGGAAATCGACGAAGACCGTCGTCGTCTGTCCTTGGGCATGAAGCAGTGCAAACCAAACCCATGGGATGATTTCGCTGCAACGCACGCTAAAGGTGACAAAGTCGCTGGTCAAATCAAGTCTATCACTGACTTTGGTGTGTTCATCGGTTTGCCAGGTGGCATTGACGGCTTGGTACACTTGTCTGACTTGTCATGGACTCAATCTGGCGAAGAAGCCATCCGCAACTTCAAAAAAGGTGACGAGCTGCAAGCGGTTATCTTGGGTATTGACGTTGAGAAAGAGCGTATCTCTCTGGGCGTTAAACAGTTGACTGAAGATCCTAGCGGCAACAGCGCTCCGATTGGTGACGACAAATCTGGTAAACCAAAAGCCAAAAAAGCAAAAGCTGACGACGTGATGATCGACGAAGCTTCTGCTGGCACAACCAACTTGGGTGCTTTGTTGAAAGCCAAGCTGGACAGCAAAAAATAAGAAGGCTTTAGATCATGACAAGATCTGAACTGATAGACTTGCTTGCCCAGCGCTTTCCGCAATTAGTGCTGAAAGATGCCGAGTTATCCGTCAAAACCATCCTGGATGCAATGACGGAAAACCTGGCGACGGGCGAGCGTATCGAGATACGCGGTTTTGGCAGCTTTAGCCTCAACTACCGCCCGCCTCGGTTGGGACGTAATCCGAAAACTGGTACAAAAGTACAAGTGCCGGCCAAATACGTGCCACACTTTAAAGCGGGTAAAGAGCTGCGTGACCGCGTAGACGCTATCGAATCTTAATTTTTTGATTAAGCAGTAAGCAAAAACGGTATCTTCGGATACCGTTTTTTTTACCTGCAATGAACGCTATTCATAGCGTATCGCCAACTGCTTGGGTAAAATAAAGCCTGACCTGAAAAGAGACCCCCTATGCTGGTTGAATTTGAATATTGGTGGCTTTTGATTCTGCCGCTATTTTTTACGCTGGGCTGGATTGCCGCCCGTGTGGATATCAAGCAATTGATTGCTGAATCCACCTCACTGCCAGCCACCTATTTTAAAGGCCTCAATTTATTGATTGCAGACCAGTACCATAAGGCAGTCGATGCGTTTAGTGAAGCGCTTTACCTGAACAAAGACTCCCTCGAACTGCACTTTGTGCTTGGTAGCCTGTTCCGCCGCACTGGTGAAACCGACCGCGCTATTCACCTGCATATGAATTTGCTCGAAAACTACGAGCTGACCGAACAACAATCCACCTCAATCAAGGTCGAGCTCGCGCAAGATTACTTTAAAGCGGGTTTATATGACCGCGCTGAAGAGATTTTTAAAACCTTGCGTCATACACGCTACGAACAGGCGGCCTTACGGCATTTACTTGAGATCTACGTCAAAGAACGCGAATGGTCAGAAGCGATTGCGATTGCCATTGAGCTAGAACGCTCGTCTGGAATCTCTTACCGCAAAGAGGTCGCGCAATATTATTGCGAGCTGGCTGCCAATGCGATGATTCGCCAAGATTGGGTGCATGCCAAAACACAACTTGAACAAGCATTGGACGCTAATAAGAACTGTGTGCGCGCCAACGTGTTGTTAGGTGATATCGCCGCGCAACAAGGCCATCATACAGACGCCATCGCCTTCTGGAAGCGCATTGAAATGCAGGCGCCGGAACACTTGGGGCTGGTGGCGCAAAAAATGCTCAAGAGCTACTCATTGCTTTATGGTGAAAGCGAGACTGAATCCAACAAAGTCAGCAAAGGCCTAAGCGAAGGCTTGAATCAATTACACCAATACCTGGAAACCTATCAAATCAGCAGCATGATGTCCGTGCTTTATGAAGCGACGCTGCAAGCTGAGGGCGCAGACAAAGCCGCCAAACTGGCACGCAATGAGTTGATTCGTAAACCCAGTTTAAAATCACTAGACCAGCTCTTGCAGGCGCGCGCCATGCTGGATGATGAACAGCATGACCTGCAACTGATGCAGCAGACCGTGCGCAACGCCATTGGTGACCGCGCTGCCTATTATTGTGACCAGTGTGGCTTCCGCGCCAAACAATATCATTGGCAATGCCCAGCCTGTAACGCCTGGGAGTCGCTGCCGCCGGAGCCGACCGAGGCAACCATTAGAGATATCAAGCTACTTAAACGCAAGTAGTCTTTATTAACCGAATATACGAATTAGCTTTTATGACTGATAGCAAAATTATTGTCGCCCTCGACTACGCAGATGCCGCGTCGGCCACTGCCCTCGTCGATCGCCTGGACCCGACCCTGTGTAAACTCAAAGTCGGCAAAGAACTTTTCACAGCCGCAGGTCCCGCGTTTGTCGAGTCACTTGTCAAACGCGACTATGATGTCTTTTTGGATTTGAAATTTCACGACATCCCTAACACTGTTGCCAAAGCTTGCCAGGCCGCGGCCAATTTGGGCGTCTGGATGCTCAATGTGCATGCTAGTGGCGGCTTATCCATGATGCAAGCAGCACGCGAAGGGCTGGACAAAACCTTTGGCGATAAGGCTCCTTTACTCATTGCCGTCACCGTCTTGACCAGCATGGATGAAGCCACCTTGCACAGCTTAGGCGTTCAACGGTCGCTCAATGACCACGTGTTAGCTCTGGCCACCATGACGCAGCAAGCCGGTTTAAATGGAGTTGTTTGCTCGGCGCAAGAAGCGAGCATGCTGAAAGATGCTTTAGGTGCTGCCTTTTGCCTGGTGACGCCCGGCATCCGCCCACGTGACGCTAGCCAGGACGATCAAACCCGCATCGTCACGCCAGAGGATGCATTAAATCTGGGCGCACACTACCTGGTGATCGGCCGTCCGATTACACAAGCCGCTGATCCACTTGTTGCGCTAAGCACAATAATTAAAAATATTTAATATAAATTAACATTATTAAGCTGCGCGTGCCTTTGCAGTCACGGTGAGTCAGTACAATAAAAACAGGCCATTTAAGCCTGTTTTTATTTTTTGATCATACGGAGGAACTATGAAGCAAACACTACTCGCTTATTTGATGTATTTCATTCTGTTACCAGCCGCGTATGCAGTTGTGGATATCAATACCGCCAGCCAAGCCGAATTAGAAAGCCTGAATGGCATTGGCCCGGCGAAAGCACAGGCGATTATTGAATATCGGAAAAAAAGCGGTGGTTTTAAATCTGTAGATGAACTGGACCAAGTGCCGGGCATTGGTCAGGCAACATTAGCCAACCTAAAAAAAGATGTCAGCATTAGCGGTAAAAAACCAGCATCTGCAGAAACGATAAAACTAGATAAAAAGAAATAGTCATATCGTACTAAACCGTCAAAAACAAAAAAGCACCCATTGGGTGCTTTTTTATCGCTGGCGGAGAGAGAGGGATTCGAACCCTCGATAGAGTTGCCCCTATGCCACCTTTCCAGGGTGGTGACTTAAACCGCTCATCCATCTCTCCTAAAGAAGGCGCGATTATAGCCCATAAAACTCGTTGCCGCCAAATATTTTAGTGGATTTTTGATGCCTGCATCGATCAAAAAGTGGGTTAAAAATGCACTTTATAACACCACTGAGCACTCTTATAAATCATCAAAAAGTTATCTTAAAAGGCTTGCTTTTGTCAGCCTGAAGGTTTAATGTTTAGCACACAAACAGAGGCCAAAGCCTTGTAAAATAAGGTGTTAAGCTATGTTTATCGCGATAGTTAATTGCGGATTGATGTAGGCGGTTTGGAGCGCAGTTCTGCTACAAGATTAATAGAAAAAATACAGGAGTAACTATGAGTTTGGATCTTCTTAAGGCTATGGGCGTCAAAGTCCCATACAAAGCCAAGTATGACAACTTTATCGGCGGCAAATGGGTAGCACCGGTTAAAGGTGAGTATTTTGATGTGATTTCACCCATTACCGGCAAGCCATACACTCAAGCGGCGCGTTCGAGTGCTGAAGACGTCGAACTGGCTTTAGACGCTGCGCATGCCGCGGCAGACAAATGGGGTAAAACCTCAGTCGTTGAACGTTCAAACTTGTTGTTGAAAATTGCAGACCGTATCGAGCAAAATCTTGAGCTGATTGCAACTGCTGAAACGGTGGATAACGGCAAACCAATCCGCGAAACCATGAATGCTGATATTCCGCTGGCCGCTGATCATTTCCGCTATTTTGCGGGTGCTTTGCGCGCGCAAGAAGGTAGCATCAGTGAGCTGGACGAACACACCGTGGCTTATCACTTCCATGAACCATTGGGTGTTGTTGGCCAGATTATTCCCTGGAATTTCCCTATTTTGATGGCGGCCTGGAAACTGGCGCCAGCAGTAGCAGCAGGCAACGTGGTAGTGATGAAACCGGCTGAATTTACGCCGATTAGTTTGTTGATTTTGATGGAAGTGATTGCAGACCTGGTGCCACCAGGCGTGATCAACATCGTCAACGGCTATGGCCGCGAAGTTGGCGCACCGCTGTCAACCAGCAAGCGTATCGCTAAAATCGCCTTTACCGGCTCAACCGCCACTGGCCGCTATATCGCGCAAGCCGCTGCGAGCAATCTGATTCCAGCGACGCTAGAGTTGGGCGGAAAATCGCCTAATGTTTTCTTTGAAGACATCATGGACGCTGATGATGACTTTTTGGACAAAGCCGTTGAAGGTCTGGTGTTGTTTGCCTTTAACCAGGGTGAAGTCTGTACCTGCCCTTCCCGTGCATTGATTCAAGAATCCATTTACGACAAGTTTATGGAGCGCGTGTTACCACGCGTCGCCGCGATCAAGCAAGGCAACCCGCTAGACCCTAACACCATGATTGGTGCGCAGGCCTCACAAGATCAGGTCAACAAGATTTTGTCTTACATGGACATTGGCCGCCAGGAAGGCGCGCAACAACTGTGTGGCGGTGAGCGTAACATTTTGGGTGGGGATTTGGCAGAAGGCTATTACATCAAGCCTACCCTGTTCAAAGGCCACAACAAAATGCGTATCTTCCAAGAAGAGATTTTTGGACCAGTGTTGGCTGTGACGACCTTTAAAGACGAAGCCGAAGCCCTGAGCATTGCTAACGACACCATCTTTGGTTTGGGCTCTGGCGTGTGGACACGTGACGGCAGCCGCGCTTACCGTATGGGCCGTGGCATCAAGGCTGGCCGTGTCTGGACCAACTGTTACCACGCCTACCCTGCTCACGCAGCCTTTGGTGGTTACAAAGAATCTGGCATCGGCCGCGAAACGCACAAAATGATGCTGGATCACTACCAGCAAACCAAAAACATGCTGGTCAGCTATAGCCCTAAAAAATTAGGATTCTTCTAATTTAAAGGACTCAGCAAGACAAGTCTGCAAGTTTGAAAAAAGGGGCGAATTTTTCGCTCCTTTTTTTATCTATCATGGCATGATAGTAACCATTAACAGGGGTGAAACAAATGACTGAACGGGTATCTGCAACACCAGCGGCTGTTGCATTGATTGAACAATTAACTGCACAACATGGCCCTATCGTTTTTTTCCAGTCTGGTGGCTGTTGTGAAGGGAGCGGCCCCATGTGTTTACCCGCCGCTGAGTTCCGACCTAGCCCGGCGGATGTCAAACTGGGCGAATTGCCTGGCGGTGCCGTTTTTTACATGAGTGACAGCCATTTTAGCTTTATGCACAGCACGCATACCATTCTGGATGCCATGCCTGGCTCCAGCGGGTCTTTTTCACTGGACGGCGGAAGTGGCATGGCCTTTATTACGCGTGGCCGTTTATATTCTGATGAAGAGTTGTCGCAGCTGCAGCCAGAGCAACGTATAGGCTTGCAATAAATAAAAAAGGCATCCTAAGGATGCCTTTTTTTGAGACGACCACACAACATTAGAATCCCAAACTTTCCAGCAGGTCATCCACTTGTTCTTGGTTCGCGACCACATCGACCGTGTTATGCGGATCAATTTGGGGACCATTTAATAACGAATTATCATCTTTTTTCACTGGTGGTGCAAAATCGACTAACACTTGCACTAATTGCCTCTCCAGATCTTGTGCCAGGGTGGTAACCTTTTTAATCACTTGCCCCGTCAAATCCTGAAAGTCCTGCGCCATCATGATGTCCATCAGTAACGACTTGGTCGTCGTGGTGTGCTCGTTTGCCATGGCTAAATAAGCGAAGGTTTCCTGCACCACGGCATCGTATTCCGACTTTAACGAGGCACGCTGCATGACTTCTTCCCAGCGCTGCTTGAGTGCGGCTGCGCGGTCTGCCAGTTCAGATTGCAGCGGCGTGGCCTGGTCTGTCGCATTTAATACCCGCTCAGCGGCCTGTTCGGTCATTTTAGCGACATAGCTCAAGCGATCACGCGCATCAGGAATTTCCTGTGCGACTTGCTCAAGTACCTTGTCATAGCCCAACCCACTCAAGCTGTCATGCAGCGAGCGTGTCATGTGACCAATCCGGCTGATCATTTCTTCTTGTTGATTTCCATTCAGGTCCTGCATGATGGTGGCAGCAATGTCCACCACAATATTGTCCTGATTCGGATTAACAGCTTCGGTCATGGTTACACCTCGCCTTTTTCCAATTTTTCAAAGATTTTGGATAATTTCTCTTCTAGGGTGGCTGCCGTAAATGGTTTCACCACATAACCATTTGCTTTGGCTTGTGCGGCGGCGATGATGTTTTCTTTCTTCGCCTCAGCCGTGACCATCAGTACTGGCAGCTTGGATAATTTGTTATCTGCGCGGATATTCTGCAACATGGTTAAACCATCCATGTTCGGCATATTCCAGTCAGATACCACAAACTCAAAATCACCATTACGCAGTTTATTCAATGCATCCGCGCCATCTTCGGCCTCTTCCACATTGTTGTAACCCAACTCCTTGAGCAGGTTACGTACGATTCTACGCATGGTGGAAAAGTCGTCCACTACCAGAAATTTTGTATTAGGGTTGCCCATTTGTTACTCCACTATCATTAGTTACCTATCCCGTAGCATCGATTATCTGATAAATGACGCACAATGCTATTGTCGATAAAACCGGGATTTGTCTGTTTGTTCGCCACTACATTACACACGCAGGGCACGATCACTATTAGTAGCTAAATAATGTAGCACCATTCGTGGCAGGTCTTTCAGATGCCCTACCTCATGGACGCCACCATGTGCGACCGCTTCGCGCGGCATGCCATATACGACACAGCTCTCTTCATTTTGCGAGAAATTATAGGCGCCGGCATTTTTCATGCGCAGCATGCCAGCCGCGCCATCTTTGCCCATGCCGGTGAGGATAATCCCCACCGCGTTTTTACCCGCATTCAAGGCTGCAGAATCAAACAATACATCGACTGACGGCTTATGTCTATTGACTGGCTCACTGTCTGACAGTTTAGTCACATAGTTGGCGCCGCTTCTGCCCAGCAATAAATGTTTGTCGCCTGGCGCAATATAAGCATGTCCCGGCAAGACACGCTCACCGTCGACGGCCTCTTTCACAGCAATCTTGCACAAGCTGTTTAAACGCTCGGCAAAAGACTTGGTGAAGCCAGCTGGCATATGTTGGGTGATCAAAATCCCCGGACAGTCGGATGGCATTTGCATCAACACGGATTTAATCGCCTCGGTGCCGCCAGTGGAGGCGCCAATAATCAGTAACTTTTCACTACTGATCAGCGGGTTACGAATCGCACTTTGTTGCACCTGGGTATTAGACGCCTTGGCAATACTTTGCAAGGTGCTGACTTTAGCCCGCGAAGCGGTGCGGATTTTGTCGGTGATTTCGTCGGCATACTGCTGCATGCCTTGCGAAATGCCCATTTTAGGCTTGGTTACAAAGTCTGTGGCACCCAACTCCAACGCACGCAAGGTGATCTCAGAGCCTTTTTCGGTCAATGTAGATACCATCAGTACCGGCATCGGCCGCAAGCGCATGAGTTTTTCCAGAAAATCCAGGCCATCCATGCGCGGCATTTCCACATCCAGCGTCAGCACATCCGGGTTCAACTGTTTGATCATCTCCCGGGCGACCAGCGGATCCGGCGCGGTACCCACCACTTCGAGGTCCTTGGTGTCATTGATAATCTCACTCAGCAAGCTGCGTATCAGCGCCGAATCGTCAATGACGAGTACTTTTGTTTTCATGGCTTGTCCTCTTTTTTAATTATTATTTAAAACAAATCAATATCCCCACCCACATCGTTTGTCTGCAATTTGCTTGAGTAAGCTTGTTCGCGTTTAACCAATGTGTAGTTGTTCAGTTGTTTCAGCTTTTTTACCAAGACCTTGCCGGTTTTTGGAAAAAAATAGACCTTGCGCGGATAGATATCCAGCAAGTCTTCACCCGTGACTTTAATGCCCTCATCCTTCAGGTATTTTTTGACGAACGCCGCATTACGGTCACCGACGTTGTTGGTGGTAAAACTGCGCAACACATTGCCGCCGCCAAAAATCTTCGCTTCCAGATTTTCGCGTTTGGCACCATTGCGCAATAACTGGTTAATCAGCACTTCCATGGCATACGTGCCATAGCGCATTGATTCTGACACCGGACTATCTTTATCTGCTGCCGCCCCATCCGGTAGCATAAAGTGATTCATGCCGCCAATCCCCGTGCGGCTATCTCGGATACAGGCAGACACGCACGAGCCAAGCACCGTGACAATCAGCATGTCTTTATCCGTGTAGTAATACTCCCCTGGTGATATTTTGGCGGCGTTTGTGTTAAACGTCCTGTCAAAATACAGGGTGGTTGAAATTTCTTCTTGCATGACACTCATGTCGATTTCCGATGCGTAAACAGGCTGGAACGTGCCGCGCCACTGGTTTTTAATTTATAGACGGTTTTTCCTAAGAGTTGCAGGTGATCAGACACATACAAAAAGTTTTCCGAGTGTCCGGCCAGCAACAAGCTGTCTTCATGCATTAAGGTGACAAATTTATCAATAATCTTACCTTGTGTCGGCTTGTCAAAATAAATCATGACATTGCGACAAAAAATCACATCAAAGCCGTCGTGAAATGGCCATTGTGCATCGAGCAAATTGAGCTGATGAAAGTGAATCAACTCTCGCAGCGCTTTTTTCATACGCACCAGGCCATCCTGCTTGCCGGTGCCGCGCTCAAAAAACTTGCGTACTCTGGCATCATCCATTTTTTTAATGCGATCCAGCGGGTAAACCCCTGCCGCGGCCGTTGCCAGCACATTGGTATCAATGTCGGTAGCAATAATTTCAACCGGTGGTTTGAGGGTGTTAAACGCTTCGCAGGCCGTCATGGCGATCGAATACGGTTCTTCGCCGGTCGAGGCCGCTGAACACCAGATACGGATGGGTTTGGCAGGCTTGCGTGCCGCGAGCTTGCTCAAATGTTCAGCTAATATCGGAAAGTGATGTTCTTCCCGAAAAAATGAGGTCAGATTCGTGGTCAACGCATTGGTAAATGCCTGCCACTCATCTGCATTGTTATTATTTTCCAACGTGTCCAGATACTGTTTGAAGCTGAGCATATCCAGTGCGCGTAACCGCCGACCAATACGGCTGTACACCATATCGGTCTTTGCATCGGATAATGAAATGCCTGCATGGCGATAAATCAGACTTTTAATTCTGACGAAATCATCGCGCGTAAACAAAAACTCGCGCGCTTCCTGTTCTTGTTTTTTCAATGCACTCACTTCGTTATCCTATGCAAATCCGTTGGCTAAACATTGGCTAAAAATTAAGCCTTTGTGGTATCGATACGATCTTTCATTTGTGCAATCGCCAATTCAATCTGTTTTTCTTCCTTGGCTTTGGCTTCAGCGCTGGTACGTGCATATTTGCTACGCTCCTGCATTTGTGAGATGGCTAATGCGGCTGCTTGGTCATCTGCACGGCGGTTTTGCGCCTCTGGCGTTTGCGCGGCAAATGGGTGCAACGCTTCTTTGTATTGTTTCACTACATCAGCGGCTTTAGGCTCGCGGGCAATCGCGGCTTTAATCGCCATTTTGGTTGCACGATAGTTCCAGTCCTGAATACGGTCATCCATATCTGCTTTGCTGTCGATAAAGACACCAACACAGATAAACACGTCATCCGCTTCTTCCAATGGGATGGTGCCATCAGCCACGCAATCCATCACCGCCATGGCAACGCCACGTTGTGCTGGGCCAAACATTTGTGTTGCCTGGCGGCCATCTTTAATGGTCACCTTGTTAAACATCACTGTGTTTGGTTTGACCATCATGTTTGGCGCTGCAATCGCCAATAAACCGTTTACCCCTTGTTTTTGGTCGGTGAGCGTACGACAAAATGCGTCTTCTGCAGCGCTACCGCGTGGGCCCATAATTAAGTCAATGTGCGCCACATTTTTCAAATCCAAACCACCCTCTGGGCGATCTTCAATCACTAAACCTTCACCAATTAACACTCGATCAATCACAGCCATTTTTTAACTCCTGATAAAAAGTACTACTTATTAAAGGGCAATTACTTTTGCCCTAACCGTTGCTGACCTGACGATATCCTTCGTCCCAGCCTGCATTTCCTGATTTGTGGCCGGGCACGGTTGCATGCCCATCCACAATAAATACACCTACCGCGGTTGCCAGCTCATTGGCATGATCCATCAGCGACTCTGCCGCTGCGGCTGCCTGTTCTACTAACGCAGTATTTTGTTGTGTCACATCATCCATGCGGATCACCGCATCATTGACCAAGGCAATGCCAGCGCTTTGCTCGTTAGAGGCCGATGCAATTTCACCGATAATGACACTGACGCGTTTTACAGAATCCACAATTTCATGCATGGTGTTACCGGCTTCTTCTACCTGGCGACTGCCTTCTGCGGTTTTGTTAACCGAGTCAGTGATTAACTCTTTAATTTCTCGCGCGGCGACTGACGAACGTTGAGCCAAATTGCCCACTTCGTTAGCCACCACCGCAAAGCCTCGGCCCTGCTCACCTGCTCGCGCGGCTTCTACGGCAGCATTCAAGGCCAGAATATTGGTCTGGAAAGCAATGCTGTCGATGACAGAAATAATGTCTTCAATCTTGTGCGCGCTTTCGTTGATATCACTCATGGTGCTCACCACGGCATTGACCACTTCACCGCCTTTGACTGCGACGTCTGAGGCTTGCGCCGCCAGATGATTAGCCTGTTTGGCGTTATCGGCATTCTGTTTCACGGTCGACGCCAGTTGATCCATGCTAGAAGCGGTTTTTTCGAGGTTAGCCGCCTGGTCTTCGGTGCGGCGGCTTAAGTCTGCATTGCCTTGTGCGATTTCTTTAGCGGCAATATTGATAGATTCAGCGGCGGTTTTCACAGTCAGCACTGGCTCGACGATCATGTCTAGCGTCTGATTCATGCCCTCGACAATCTTGCGATAGTCGCCAGGATGTTTGGCAGCATTGGCGCGCACAGTGACACGGCCTTCACGGGCCGCTTCTGCCAGCATTTGTGCATCAGCATTCAAGGCTTTCAAATTGCTGCGCACTTGCTCAATGGTTTGATTGATTTTGGCTTTTTGGCCCGGAAACTGTTCCAGCGGCGCGTCAAAATTACCATCGCCAAACGCCTGCACACAGGCCATGGCTTTCTGGTTAAGTGCGATATGGCCGGCCACAATATTGTTGATGCTGGTTGCCAGCAATGAGAATTGGCCTTTAAACATATCGGCACGCAAAGTCATGTCGATATTGCCTTTATCATGCTCAGCATTGACCCAGTTCACTGAGTCGACTATGCCTTTGAGGTTACCGCGAATGCGATCTACGCTCTTGTTCATGGCTGCTTTTTGACCAGGCATGGCTTCCAGCTGCACCGTCAGGTCACCGCGGCCAATATTGTCCATCACCGCAATAAACTTCTCGGTATCGCTGACGTAGGCAGTCACCATCTGGTTTACGCCTTGCGCCACGGCTTTAAAATCTCCATCAAACTGGCTGATATCCAGCAATGCATCAATGTCTCCTTGTGCATGCGCCGCAGACAGCTGCGCCATATCAGAAATCAGTGTTTTGACGTTATTCTTCAAGCTGTCAAAACTGACATTTAAAGCATTTAAATCCCCAGGCAAGGTCTCTAGCTGGGCACTAAAATCGCCCTGCCCCAGCAGCTGCATGGAGTCACTGGTTTTGCGCAGAATATCGGCATGCATCTTGAGCATGCGATTAATCTCCTGTGCCATATTGCAATATTCGCCGCTAAACTGGTCGACATCAATCATGGCCTTGATATTGCCTTTGGCATGCTCAGCCACGACATCTGTCATTTGCTGATCCAATAGACGCAATGTCTTTTTGGCCTGGTTTAAGGCCTGTATGACATTATCATCGCCATACGACGCGGTACTGCTGTTAAAGTCACCATTGGCGATGCTTTTGGCGGCGTCGAGCGCTTGGTAAGTCTCGCCACCGATATTGCGTCTGATCGCCGCCATCATTAACGCGCCCAGTGCCACACTAAACAGAATCAAGCCAAGGTTGAGGCTGTAATTCATCCAGTCATTCTGGTTCATCAATACAGGCGTTTGCTGTTCTATGCTTAAAGCACTTTCGTTTGCCTGCTTGATCACTTCGTCAACGACCAGTCTATGCTTTTGATACGCTACCTGCAATCTTTCCAGCGCCTGGGCAATTTGCTTTTGATCGCCACTGCGAATCGCAGGAATCACTTCGTTGTCGCGTACGTTAAAAAATGCATTGCCACTCTCAAACAAAGGGCCAACCACACTATTTTTCAAGGCAGAGTCTGGCAACTGTGTTTGCCAGTAATTACGACGGTCTTCAAAAGACTTTTTCAGGGTGTTGCCTTTATCCACCAGCGCTTGCAAAGACTGATGATTCAAAGACACCATTTCCAGCACAGTGAGCCAGGATTCGATCAAATACTCAGGAGGGGGTAGCACATCAGCGATCAAATCTTTATGATTCACAATTTGCTGATAATGTGCGCCTTGTACCGCTAATTCACGATCCCCTAAATTATCCAGGTAACTGGTCGTGACAATACCGCCACCAAGCACAGCCAGCATTAAGCTCAACTGTGACTTCAGTGTCATGCGAGAGAGTTTTCCCGCTAATGTATTTAACGATGCTGAGGACATGCTTGCCACTCCTTAATTGATTCCAAATCCCGGTTACTGGCCTGTTTATCTTGTTTGTTGGCCTATGTTGATGATTATTCAACATTCGGACCCGAATTGAATTGCCTGTAAAAAGGGGAATCTCGGCTCTTTTGCTGTAATTGCAACCCTAAAGAAATTCAAATGCGCATCATGGCCAGATTGGCTTTTTAAAAGGCTTGGCAGCGATGTGCGTGAACTATAGCCAACAAAAAACCGGCTGCATCAACAGCCGGTTTTTGTGGTTCACTTCGTGTTAAAACTCTTCCCAATCACTATCATCGGTGCCTGTTCTGGCCGATATTTTGGGCGCGGGGCTGGCCTGCGGTTTGGGAGCCGCCACCGAGCGCCCTGAGGACGCACTGCTGAAACTATTGGTTACCGGTGGGGGCGCAGATGTATGACTTCTGGCTTTCGACCCACTAGAAAGACTGCTGTGTCCAAAGCCACCTCCGACACGGCCTTCCAGTTTAAACTGGCTAATTGCATCAGCCAATTGATTGGCTTGGTCGACCAAGGACTCAGCTGCTGCTGCTGCCTCTTCCACCAAGGCCGCGTTTTGTTGCGTGGTTTCATCCATGCTGGTCACGGCCTGGTTCACCTGGTCAATGCCGGTGGTCTGCTCAGTAGACGCAGCTGAGATCTCACTGATGATGTCTGCCACGCGCTGTACAGAGGAAACCACTTCTTCCATGGTGTTACCCGCGTTTTCGACCAGCTTGGTGCCTTCTGTGGTTTTATTCACAGAGTCAGTAATCAGCTCTTTAATCTCTTTCGCTGCACTGGCTGAGCGTTGTGCCAGGTTGCGCACTTCACCCGCTACTACAGCAAAACCTCTGCCCTGCTCACCTGCACGCGCCGCTTCTACCGCCGCGTTCAAGGCCAGAATATTGGTCTGGAAGGCAATGCCATCGATGACAGAAATAATATCTTCGATCTTTTTCGCACTTTCGTTAATGGCACTCATGGTGGCCACCACTTCATTCACCACTTCGCCGCCTTTCACCGCTACACCAGAAGCTGTCAAGGCCAACTGATTTGCCTGTTTGGCGTTCTCAGCGTTCTGTTTCACTGTAGAGGCTAACTCTTCCATGCTTGCTGCAGTTTGCTCCAGGCTAGAGGCCTGTTGCTCGGTACGCGCAGACAAGTCAGAGTTACCGCTGGAGATTTCATTCGCGGCCGTGGTAATCGTTTCAACCGCTTCTGACACCGCAATAATTGGTTCTACGATCATATCCAGCGTGTTGTTCACGCCTTCAATAATCTTGCGGAAATCACCGTTGTGTTTATCCACATCGGCACGCACGGTAATGCGGCCTTCTTTAGACGCTTCTGCCAGCATGCTGGTGTCAGCCACCAAGGCATTGACAGCTTCAATGCTGGTATTCAGGTTGGTAATGATCTGGCTATAATCGCCTGGGTAATGCTCAGAAATAGTCGCTGGGATATGGCCTTTAGCAATATTATCCAGATATTCTGAAGTCACGGTCAGCGGTTTCACCACAGCATCCAGTGTGCCATTGAGGCCTTCAATCACTTTACGGAAATCACCGTTGTGCTGATGGATATCGGCACGGGTAGACAATTGACCGTTCTGAGCCGCTTGGGCCAGTTTATTGGCATCCGCCACCAGTGCGTTCACTGCCGCAATACACGTATTGAGGTTGTTGATGATCAAGCTGTAATCGCCTGGGTATTGATCTTGAATACTGGCTGGGATCACGCCTTTAGCAATGTTATCCAGGTAGCTTGAGGTCACATTTAATGGTTTGACCACGGCATCCAGCGTGTTATTCATGCCCTCGACAATCGCGCGGAAGTCACCTTGGTGCTGGCTGGCGTTGGCACGTGTCGACAGATTACCTTCTACCGCGGCGTGTGCCAATTGATCAGCATCGTTCACCAAGCGTTTGATATTGCTGCGCACTTGCTCAATCGCTTCATTGACAAAGGCTTTCTTGCCTGGGAACTGCTCAAGCGGCACATCCAGATTGCCTTCTCCAAACGCTTTCACGACTTCAATCGCACTGCGGTTCATCGCAATGTGGCCAGCCACCATTTTGTTGATGCCTGCGGCCATCTCGGAATAACCACCTTTAAAGCGTGTTTGATCCACGGTGCAGTCGATATCGCCTTCATCGTGTTGCTGGCTGACATAATTCAGTGATTGCACCAGACCATCCAGGGTACGTTGCAGCACACGAATAGAGTAAGCCACGCTGGATTTGTCATCTTCTGGCAAGGTAATTTTCTGATTCAGATTGCCTTCCACAAAATTGCGGGCAATCACCGTTAACTCAGCAGGTTCCATGCCCAATTGCTTGAACATATTACGTTTGATAAACACACCAATCGACACCACCACAGCTAATGCAGCGAGCGCAATGCCAATCAGCATAAAGAGTGCGCTTTGCTTAACAACGGCCGCTTGCGTCGCACTGTCTTTGGCCAGCTTGTTGTTGAATAGTCTGTGCTCGCGGATGGCTTTTTGTACTCCCTCGATCACCGCCTGGTTCGCCAGCAACGCATCTCTCGCCTCTGTTTTCTTGTTAGAGAGCGACAAGGTCAGGGTGTTACTGCCCAACACGTCATAAGCTTTGATCGCCTCATAATCCTTAGCCAGCAACTGCTTATCCTGTGCATCGCTGATAAAACTGTCATAGCGCTTCAAGGCGGCCATCAGTTTGCCATGCGTCTCAGCGACTTCTTTTTCGATGAGCTGCATTTTACCGTTATCCATGTTCAGCATATGCTGCCAAATCAGACTGTTGAGTTTTTCAAACTCACCCAGGGTGTCGTCTAGTACATCAATACTTGGGGCGGCCATTTCATTGGCATAGTTGGTATATTTAAATACCCGGTCAGTTTGAAAATAACTCACTCCCGCCAGCAGGAACAACCCCAAAGCTGCGACGGTAATCAGAATGTACATTCTCTTAGCAACACTCATAATCTAGACTCCTAAATCCGTTTTTGATCTCTATAGCCATTTTGGCTTTCTTATATTTTCGGCTAATACCCTGGCAAGCTAAACCGTAATAAACACCGTTTTCGCCTCTTTGTTTTCGCTCAAGTTTTTACTTTTACTGCCGAGGACACATGATGAAAACTCATAAAAAATCCCCCTAAAAACAGGGGGATTCTCTGTCGGAAAAAAGTCGATTATTTCTTCGCTTTTGAAGCGTCAGCAACTTCTACTTTTTTCTTGGCAGCACCGGCCTCTGCAACTGCGTCGCCTTTCATGTGTGAAGAAGTCAGTTCAGCACTGCCTTCTTCATAACAAACGCGACCCATCATCGAAACGGTACATACTTCAGCGGCGAAGATTGGTGCCGAGAAAGCGGATAACGCAACGATAGTCAGGGCTGTGTTCAAAGTTTTTTTCATAAAGTCTCCATACAATTTAACAAGAAGTAACAGTGGTTATTCTTTACCACTTAGTTACTTTTACGACAGGCGCAGCTTATTCTTTAGCCATAAACAGCGGTTTTAACACTTTAGTTACAATAAAAAAGCCGACTGTTTAACAGTCGGCTTTTTCTGGATCAATCCGGGCTAAAACTCCTCCCAATCGCCATCATCGGTACCTGTTTTCTTAAAGGTACTGGTCATGGCAGGTCTCGCTGCAGGCGGGGCATGGCCACCACCTGATAAAACTCTGGATAATTGATTAATCGCAGCATGCGTCTCTTTCGATCGTCTGGAGAAATCACCGCCTAGCAAGAACTTGGCTTTATCGAGATTTTTCGCCGCCACCGACTCGACAATCTCACCGACACTCTGGTGAAAATGGGCGTGCGCATCTTTCAAGTCTCTGTATTCCTTGCGATGGCTATGCTGCTTGCCTTCGCCATATATCCACTTACCCAGGTCGCATTTATGGTCACTGGCTGCATCAGCATGATTGATAGTCTCTTTGTGCCGCCCGTTCATATAATCAACCAGGCGTGCTTTCCAGTGGTCATGCGCTTTGCTGGCCTCATCCAAAGAGAACTTTTTTGTGACGGCTCCTCCCTGGGCACCGGGAAAACGCGTCACTGGTCTGGCCGGTGCCTGGTAATGCTGGGCGCTGCTTCTTGAATGTCCACTTGCCACACGGCCTTCCAGTTTAAACTGACTGATCGCGGCAGTCAGTTGATTGGCTTGGTCGACCAAGGACTCAGCTGCTGCTGCTGCCTCTTCCACCAAGGCCGCGTTTTGTTGCGTGGTTTCATCCATGCTGGTCACGGCCTGGTTCACCTGGTCAATGCCGGTAGTCTGCTCAGTAGACGCAGCTGAGATCTCACTGATGATGTCTGCCACGCGCTGTACAGAGGAAACCACTTCTTCCATGGTGTTACCCGCGTTTTCGACCAGCTTGGTGCCTTCTGTGGTTTTATTCACAGAGTCAGTAATCAGCTCTTTAATCTCTTTCGCTGCACTGGCTGAGCGTTGTGCCAGGTTGCGCACTTCACCCGCTACTACAGCAAAACCTCTGCCCTGCTCACCTGCACGCGCCGCTTCTACCGCCGCGTTCAAGGCCAGAATATTGGTCTGGAAGGCAATGCCATCGATGACAGAAATAATATCTTCGATCTTTTTCGCACTTTCGTTAATGGCACTCATGGTGGCCACCACTTCATTCACCACTTCGCCGCCTTTCACCGCTACACCAGAAGCTGTCAAGGCCAACTGATTTGCCTGTTTGGCGTTCTCAGCGTTCTGTTTCACTGTAGAGGCTAACTCTTCCATGCTTGCTGCAGTTTGCTCCAGGCTAGAGGCCTGTTGCTCGGTACGCGCAGACAAGTCAGAGTTACCGCTGGAGATTTCATTCGCGGCCGTGGTAATCGTTTCAACCGCTTCTGACACCGCCATAATCGGTTCGACAATCAGATCCAGCGTATTGTTAATGCCCTGGATGATATCGCTGAAACCACCCGGATGGCGGCTGGCATCAGCGCGAACAGTAATACGACCTTCTTTTGCAGCATCCGCCAGCATCAAGGTATCGTCGTTCAAGGCCTTGAGGTTGCTACGAATCTGCTCAATAGCGACGTTAATAAAGGCTTTCTTGCGTGGGAACTGCTCTAAAGGCATATCAAAATTACCTTCACCCAAGCCACTCACACAAGCAATCGCTTTTTTCTTGGTATTGATATGTTCTTCAACCATGTCATTCACACCTTCAGCCATCACACGGTAGGCACCCTCGAACTTAGCCGCGTTAATGCGCACGTCGATTTCACCAATATCGTGCTCGGAACTCATGTGTGTCATTTCTGAAATCAGTGTATTAATCGCATCGATACACTGATTCAGGTTGTTTTTAATGGTATTGAAGTCACCATTGTAGTGTTCACTGATTTTGGCTGGAATCTCGCCTTTTGAGATATCGGCAATATAACGGGCGGTCATGTTTAGTGGCGTAATCAGCGCGTCCAACGTGTTATTCATGCCTTGCACAATGGTGCGGAAATCACCATGGTACTTGCTGGCATCCGCACGTGCAGACAAATTGCCCTCAACTGCACCATGCGCCAAGGCATCCACATCGGCGACCAAGGCCTTGATATTGGTTCTGACTTGTTCGATCGCTTCATTCACAAAGGCTTTTTTGCCTGGGAATTTCTGCAGTGGGACATCCAGATTACCTTCACCAAACGCTTTTACCACCTCAATTGCACTGCGGTTCATCGCAATGTGGCCAGCCACCATTTTATTGATGCCTGCGGCCATCTCGGAATAACCACCTTTAAAGCGCGCTTGGTCCACGTGGCAGTCAATATCGCCTTCGTCATGCTGTTGGCTGACGTAATTCAGTGATTGTACCAAGCCATCCAGCGTGCGTTGCAGACTGACAATAGAGTAGGCAACGCTGGATTTATCGTTATCGGCCAAAGCAATTTTCTGGTTCAGGTTCCCCTCTACCAGATTGTGCGCAATCTGCGCCAGATCTGCTGGCTCAACGCCAAGTTGTGCACGTAAACGTTTAGTAATGAGCATACCGAAAGCCACGATCACAGCCAGGCACAGCAAAGCAATGCCACACGACTGCCACACAGCAAGCTGTTTGATGCTGGCGGCGTTGGCGGCCATCTCCAAGCTGGTTTTCTGGTTGAACAGCATATGCTCATCCATTTTGTCAGCCACTTCAAGTGCCAGCTTGTCTGCTTGTTTTAAAGCGTCCGTCGCTTCTGGGGCGCCGATATCTGACAAACGCAACACATCAGCCATTTGCACAAAATAGCGGTTCAGCAGTTCTTTTTCAGCTGAAAGTAATGCCTGGTCTTGTGTACCAGAAACCAACCCCTGATAATGCGTCAGCGCTTCTTCAACAACCGCTTTACGGTCCTGAATTTGACCAGCCAATTTTTCTTTCTCGGCCGGCGTGGTCGCACTGACGTGGCGCAACACATTCAGGCGCAATTTTTGATAGTAGTTTTGCGCTTTGGACAGTTCAAGAATACTGGGGATAGTATTCACGTTGGCTTGATTGGTCGTGTCATAGACTTTAACGATTTCGTTTAAAGTGACCCCGATCAGAACCACCATCGCTAACGCGCAAGTGGCAATCAAAAGATACATGCGTTTTGCAATTGTCATCATGGATTCCTAAATTAAATTACAGCTAACAATATTGATACAAACATTACTTTTTCACCCTCTGATTATGTCAAAAACAGTTCAAACGATATGTCGGAATAAAACAGGAAATCACGGTCCTATTCATGGTTACAGCAGACATAAAAAAACCGACTTTCGTCGGTTTGTAAATGGGACTGCATGGGCATCATGGTTCATCGCGAAAGACACCCTTTATTAAAAAATATCCGTTATAAGGGATAACCAATCACTGCCGATGCCCACAACAAAAAGCCTTCAACCAGGGCACTTACCACTTTCAGAAAGACATTTGTCATGGGCTTTTCCTCTCACAGAAACAAGCAGACAGGTTAATCACATCATTCGGTTAAAACTCTTCCCACTCGGTATCATCCGTACCGGTTTTGGCGGACTTGGCTGGCTGATAACTGTTTGCATGACTCTGTGCGGCGGCTGGTTTAGGTTTGCTGACAGGGGCTGCCGGACGGCTGGCAACCGCAACTCGGGCTGGTGCAGCGCGTTTAGCTTGCGTAGGGCCGCCACTCACTTTAAATCTGTTGACCGTATCCATCAGGTTAGACGCCTGCTCTACCAGTGATTCAGCAGCGGCTGCCGCTTCTTCGACCAGGGCCGCATTTTGCTGGGTGACTTCATCCATATGGTTCACCGCATCGTTGACCTGATTAATGCCTGAGCTTTGCTCGGCAGAAGCCGCCGTAATTTCGCTCATGATATCGGTGACACGTTGGACCGAAGTCACCACTTCATGCATGGTTTCACCGGCGGTTTCCACCAGTTTGGTACCGTCAGCTGTTTTATTTACAGAGTCGGTAATCAACTCTTTAATCTCTTTCGCAGCACTGGCTGAACGTTGTGCCAGGTTACGCACTTCACCTGCCACCACCGCAAAACCTCTACCCTGCTCGCCAGCACGCGCCGCTTCTACCGCCGCGTTCAAGGCCAGAATATTGGTCTGGAAGGCAATGCCGTCAATCACAGAAATAATGTCTTCAATTTTGCGGGCACTTTCATTAATGGCGCTCATGGTTGTCACCACATTACCGACCACCTCACCACCACGAATCGCCACTTGCGATGCCGCTTCAGCCATTTGATTGGCCTGACGTGCATTTTCAGCGTTTTGTTTCACGGTTGAGGCCAGTTGCTCCATGCTGGACGCGGTTTCTTCCAGATTAGAAGCCTGTTGCTCAGTGCGGCTTGACAAATCGTTGTTACCACTGGAAATCTCGTGTGCTGCCGTGTTAATCGTCTCACCGGCTTCGCGCACATTCACCAGAATATCATTCATGATATCCAGCAATTGGTTGATCGAATTCATGGTCTCAACCGCGGTGCCTTTGGCAATCGAGGTGTCCAATCGGAAAGTCACGTCACCTTCGACGGCCAATTTCAAGGCCTGGCTGATCTGGTTTTCAACACGTTTTTCCTGGGTTTGATCTACCCACTCAATCACGGTGCCCAGTCTTTCGCCATCGCTCTCAAAAATCGGGTTAGCCGTCAAGCGGAAGAACATATCGCCCACGCCAATTTCAGTTTGGTGTTTACCGGTCAGGCCACCAAGCAAGTTGCGTTGGTGCGATGGGTTTTTATGAAACACATCATAGTTCTGGCCGATCAGTTTTTCAGCATCAAAGTGCGGGAACAACTGTTTGAATGTTTTGCTGGATTCGCGCATCAAATCGAGTGCTGCCGGGTTCATATAAGTAATAAACCCGTCTTTGTCCGCCATCATCAAGCTATTAGAGGAGGCATCGAGTGCGTTTTTAATCATGGTCGCTTCGCGCGCCTTGGCCTTTTGCGCCTGATCAGCCAATACCGCTGGGGTAATATCTGTAGCGAATTTCACCACTTTGACCGGCTTGCCGTCCAAGCCCAAGATAGGGTTGTAAGACGCTTGCAGGTAAATATCTTTACCCTGTTTGCCATAGCGGTGATAGACGCCGACATCGGCCTCACCGCGGCTTAATTTTGTCCAAAAGTCCTTGTATTCCTGGCTGGCCTTATAACGCTCACTCACAAACATACTGTGATGCTTGCCTAGTACTTCATCCAGGGTATACCCGGTTAATGCCAAAAAATTCTGATTCGCGGCCAACACATTGCCGTGGATATCGAACTCAGTGACCGCTTGCGATAGATTAATCGCCGCGACTTGACCTTGAAAGTTAAGTTGTTTTTGTTTTTCTTCAGTGATGCAATATGAATAGACTTTGACTTTGGAGACCGTGCCATCCGCGCCCATAATAGGCACGTAACTGGTGCTAAACCAGAACTCACTGCCGTTTTTAGCCACGCGGCAGATTTCCAGCTTGGCATTCTCGCCTTTACTCAACTTCTGCCAAAGTTGCTTGTATTCAGCACTTTGCGCCGTATTTTCTTTTAAAAACATCGAAATATGCTTGCCAACCACTTCGCTGTGTTGATATCCCAGTGGTTTCAGGAACACCTCGTTGCAAGTCAGAATATAGCCTTGCAGATCACACTCCATCACACCAAAAGATTGGTTTAAAGCATTTTCTTCTTCTTGCAGCGTCAGATTACGCTTTTTATCTGCCGTAATATCGGTCAGATAAGCCACCACTTTGCGCAACTGCGCACCTTGCATTACAGGCGCGTAATAGCCCTGAAACCAAGTCTCTGCGCCCTCTTTGTTGATCAGCTTAAAGCTGCCCACTTGTGACTTGCCGCCTTGCAAGGCATTCCAGAACTGCTCGTAGTCCGGCTTAGCCGCCTCTTCGCGCGCCAATAACGTGCGATGGTGTTGACCAAGCAACTCCTTGGCACTGTAGCCTAATGAGGCACACAAGTTGTCATTAACGTGGCTGATATCACCCTTGGCGCTCAGCTCAATAATGGCTCTAGCTTTGCTGATCTCAGTCTTCAGTGCGCTAAATTCCGCTACTTGATCTAGAGTGTTCCTATAATCCCGAGTCCCTGCCGCCAGCTTGTTCACGATGGTAGAAAACATAATGTTTATCCTTGAAAAAGTATCTCTATGTAAGAGTCATCGTGCTTATGTTGATTGCTGTTGTGCACGTTTTTATAGTTTTGTTTAATTAATTAATGTACTGCTGCTTCCATCAACTGCATCTCATCGCTGGTCATCAACTTATCAATGTCTACCAGGATCAGCATTTCTTGCTCAATGGTGGCCAGGCCGACGATATATTTGGTGTCAATGCGCGTCACCAGTGAGGGCACTTCGCGCAAATGTTCTTCACGCAACTCACGCACATCAGACACGCCATCGACCACAATGCCGACGATGCGGCCGTTGAGGTTGAGAATAATCACCACGGTGAATTCGTTGTATTCCACCTTGCCCAGATTAAACTTGATGCGCAGATCAACAATCGGCACGATCTTGCCGCGCAGGTTAATCACGCCTTTAATAAAGGACGGCATGTTAGCGATTTGGGTCACCGCGTCGTAACCGCGAATTTCCTGCACCTTGAGAATCTCGATGCCGTATTGTTCGCTGCCCAAAACAAAGGTCAGGTATTCACCGGCGGCTGTTTTCAGGCCGTTGCCTGCGTTGCCGCTTGAGGAGTTGCTCATTTCTGTACTTGTGCTCATTGCATGTGCTCCTTATGCATTGATGGTATTTTGTGAAGTTAAATAGTTCTGGTTGGAAAATGCCATGCCACCCGTCACATAATTTGTGGTTTGCCCCATTTGGATAATGGCGGGCACATCCAGAATCAATGCCACCGACCCGTCGCCCATAATGGTGGCGCCAGAGACGCCAGGAATACGCTTGAAGTTGGTTTCCAGGCTCTTAATCACCACTTGTTGCTGGCCAACCAGGCGGTCGACAAACAAGGCAGATTTCTTGCCATCGGCTTCGAGGATCAATAACACACCGTCCGTCGGGGTGGTGATCTGGGTCGGATGATTAAACAAGGCATGCAAGGCGATAATCGGTAAATATTCACCACGCACATGCACCATCAGGCCCTCGCCAGTGACTGTTTTCAGGTCTTCGGCACGTGGCTGCAATGTTTCCACAATCAGGTTCAAAGGCACCACATACACACTCTTGCCTAGGGACACAGACATACCGTCCAGAATTGCTAGCGTGAGTGGCAATGAAATCGAAATGGTGGTGCCATAGCCAAGCGCGGAGCGAATCTCAATATGACCGCCCATGGAGGTAATATTCCGTTTCACCACGTCCATGCCGACACCACGGCCAGACACATCAGTCACCACTTCTGCGGTGGAGAAGCCTGGCGCAAAGATCAGACTAAACACTTCGTTATCTGTCATGCTTTCATTGACAGGCAAGCCGTTTGAAGCTGCTTTAGCCAGAATCCGGTCGCGGTTCAAGCCGCCACCATCATCGGTCACTTCAATCACAATACTGCCGCCTTTGTGCGCTGCAGACAGGGTTAACGTCCCACTCTCTGGTTTGCCCATCTCGCGGCGGACTTCCGGTTTTTCAATGCCGTGGTCCACACTGTTACGCACCAGGTGCGTCAATGGATCGACAATCCGTTCAATCAAACTCTTATCCAGTTCAGTGGTTGCACCGCTGGTGACAAATTCAACTTTCTTGCCCAACTTGCCCGCCAGGTCACGCACCATGCGTGGAAAGCGCGAGAACACAAAGTCCATTGGCATCATACGAATCGACATCACAGACTCTTGCAAGTCACGCGTGTTACGGGTTAGCTGGCTAACACTATTAATCAAGGCTTCGTTATCGACCGGGTCAAGCGCATTCACACGCTGCTCAATCATGGCTTGTGTAATCACCAACTCGCCAACCAGGTTAATTAACTGGTCAACTTTCTCAATGCCGACACGAATAGAGGTGCTTTCAGCACTTTGTGCGGCTGCAACAGGCTTGTCGCCTTCACGACGGCCTTGTTGCTGACGACGTTCTTCTTGCGGTGCGGCAGCTACAGGGGTAGCAGCGGCTTCTGCCTTGGCTTTTGCCATGGCAGCGGCGGCATTATCATCGCCAATCATTTGCGCCTTAGGCGCATCTGGATGCGGCTTAAACGGCGCAAAGAAACCATAGCCCTCTTCCTGCTGTTCTTCACCATTGCTAGCGAACAGGCCGTAGCCCATTTCTTCAGCTACTTTTACTTTGCCATCATCAGCTTTAGCATCCGTTGTAACGATCGGATCATCATTAAAGAAACCATAACCAAGATCTGCTTCTGCAGCAGCTGGCGCAGCTTCTACTGGCGCGGCAGCAGGTGCCGTTTCCACGGCTGCTGTAGGCGCGTCACTGGCAGTATCACCTGCCACTTGAATCACCAGGGCATCAGTGTCCACAATAAATGAACAGATAGACACAATGTCATCAGCACTGGAGTCCGTTTTAACCAGCAAGGCATAAACATTTTCACTGCGTTGATATTCGGCAACTTCGCCCAACAACGCCAATTCATCTTTGAGGTTAGCCAAGTCTTTTTCAGTGACGGTGGGTAGACCTACGTCATACAGCGTCATGCCCTTGGCTTTTTCGTCGGCCGTGATCGTTAACGCAGGTTTTGCCATAGCCACTGTTGGCGCTGCGGTACTAGGCGCCGTTTCAGCGACGGCAGCTGGTGCCGCCTCAGCAAGCTCGGCGATTTTGCCTTCTGACAGTGATTTAAGCATCATGGCGACATCACTCACTTGCTCAGCATTGACGTCAGAACCATGGCGGTGGCCATCCACCTGCATCTTGATCACATCTTTGGCGGCCAAAAACGCATCCACATGCTCGGTGGTTAACGCCATCTCGTTTTTACGGATTTTGTCGAGCAGGTTTTCCAGCACATGCGTGATTTCTGTCATGTCCATAAAACCAAACGTCGCAGCACCGCCTTTAATCGAGTGTGCCGCTCTAAAAATAGCGTTTAACTGCTCAACATCAGGCGATTCCACATCGATACTCAGCAAGAGATGCTCTGCCTCAGCCAACAACTCCTCGGCTTCGTCAAAAAACACCTCATAAAACTGGCTCATATCCACTGTCATTGTTTACTCCAGTCGTTTACCCAAGGGCGCTTAGGCACCGATTACTTTTTGAACAACTTCAATCAGGCGTTTAGGATCAAACGGCTTCACTAACCAGCCATTGGCGCCTGCCGCTTTGCCTTTTGCTTTCATCTCATCAGAAGACTCAGTGGTCAACATCAGAATAGGCACTTTTTGATAGGAAGCGAGCGTGCGCAAATTGGTAATCAGTGTCAGGCCATCCATGACCGGCATGTTTTGATCGGTCAGTACCAGATCAACAGTTTTCTCTTTGGCTTTATTGAGGCCGTCTTGACCATCGACGGCCTGCACGACATCATAGCCAGCCGCTTTCAGACTAAAAGCCACCATCTGACGCAATGAACCTGAGTCGTCTACTGTTAAAATTGTTTTCGCCATGTTTGATTCGCCTTTTTCACTAATTTCGTTAAACGCCGCTGTATTAAAATAAGTCTATGTCACCGGTTGCCAAATCCTGCTGATTGACCGACTTACGTAAATTGCCGGTCAGGTGCTGGCTACCCTGATCAAAATTCTGGTTTAGCTGCATGATGAAGCGTCTGATTTCTTCATGCTCGTCATCCGCAGCCATCGGAAACTGATGACTGGACAGCTCATGTAACAAATCTTTTAAACCATGCACACGGTTGATGGTGCGCTGCAATAACTGGTTAGTCATGTCCTGAAACTGCATGCCTGTGACCACTTTATTGACCTCCTGGCCAATGTTGTCCTGAAACACCTGCAACTGCTGCATTTCTTCCGGCTGCAATTTGCCTGCCTCTGCCAACAGCTGCAAAGCAGCCTGCTGGTCTGTCAGCTGGGCATACACCGTCATAAAACTGGCACTGAGCTTTTCTATCGCTTCGTTGAGTAAAAAGGCGGTTTGCTGTAAATCGGTTTCGATCTCAAGCAGATGCCAGTCACCGTGACGCGAGACTGCAGCCAGTAATTCTCTTAATTCTTCTATGGGCAATGTTTTCATAGTGGTCCTATCTTGCCTGATTCCCCGGTTTTTCAATCAAGAAATAAACAATGTAAAAATGACTTATTTCTTTTATGATTAAGGTTCCGCCTGCGTTGCCCTGTTTTAAGGTGCAGGCTTCTCCGCCTTGTTCTGCAATGCTTCGACTTGCGTTTTGTCATGCTCACTGACAGAAATCTGATCGTTATCCTTGAGTAAGTCCTCTTCGGTTTCCTTGTTCATCACAATTAAACTGATGCGGCGATTAATCGGATTAAACGGATTTTCTTTATCCATCATGATGGCGGAGCCCAGACCGACCACCCGCATCAGCTTGGTTTCATCCATGCCGCCCGCAATCAGCTCGCGCCTGGAGGCGTTCGCCCGGTCGGCAGACAACTCCCAGTTGCTGTAGCCGTGGTCACCATTGGCGTAGCCAGCGGCATCAGTGTGGCCGGACAGACTAATTTTGTTATCCACCCCGTTGAGTGTTTTGCCGATCTCACGCAAAATGGTTTTGGCATACGGCTGCAACTCGGCCTTGGCATTTTCAAACATCGGCCGGTTTTGCTCGTCAATAATCTGTACGCGCAAGCCTTCGCTGGTGATATCCAGCTTGAGTTGAGACTTAAATTGCTGCAAGGTCGGGTTATCTTCAATGGCCTGCTCAATCTTGGCCTTGAGCGCTTCCAATTTGACTTTTTCGGCCTGTTTCAAGGCTTCTTTAACGTCTTCCAATTTGACCGTTTTAAGTTTGCCCGGATCGCCCTCTACCGGCTTGACCTGGCCTTGTTTTTTGGTGATGTCTTTACCGCCGGTATTTTTCAGCGCCGAATCACTCTGGCCCATGGACGGCCCCATCAACACCACATGCAACGGTGTTTGAAAGTATTCAGCAATACCCTCTTTTTGCGCTTTGGAGGTCGAGCCTAACAGCCACATCAGTAGAAAAAACGCCATCATCGCTGTCACAAAGTCAGCATAAGCAATCTTCCAGGCGCCGCCGTGATGGCCACCGCCACCCTTTTTGATCTTTTTAACAATAATCGGGGCAATATGCTCTTCTGCCATGACGCTCTCCCGGCGGTCTTAATATTTACTTGGATTTAGCCTGTTTGACGTGTTCTTCTAGCTCAGTAAAACCAGGGCGCTCGGTGGAGTACAGCACTTTACGGCCGAATTCCACTGCAATTGGCGGTGCATAGCCATTGAGGCTGGCCAGCAACACTACTTTGACGGTTTGAAAACTCTTGCTGGATTCTTCCAGCTTTTGCTCTAGCAAGCCGGATAACGGCCCCACAAAACCGTAGGCCAGCAAAATCCCTAAAAAGGTACCGACCAGCGCGTGGGCAATCAAGATGCCTAGCTCAGCTGGCGGCAAGGCCACGTTTTCCATGGTGTGAACCACGCCCATCACCGCTGCCACAATCCCGAACGCTGGCAAACCGTCGCCCAATTTGGCAATACAATGGGCAGGCACGTGACCTTCCATATGGTGGGTTTCCAGCTCGTTATCCATCAGGTTTTCAACTTGGAAGGCATCCATATTGCCGGAGACCATCAAACGCAGATAATCACAAATGAATTCGACCAGGTGATGGTCGTGCACTATAGAGGGATATTTGCTGAATAAGGCACTTGACTCCGGGTCTTCAATGTCTTTTTCAATCGACATCAGACCGTCCTTGCGGATTTTGGTGAGGATTTCAAAGAGCAAGGCCAGTAAATCCATATACAACTGCTTATTGTATTTAGAGCCTTTAAATAAGGTTGGTAAGGCTTTTAAGGTCGCTTTAATCGCCTTGGTGTCGTTGCCAACAATAAAGGCACCAAACGCGCCGCCGAAAATCATCATGACTTCCAGCGGTTGCCACAAGGCCCCAAGATGGCCACCAGCAAGCGCATACCCGCCGAACACCATGCCACAAACAACCACATACCCAATGATGACAAACATGCTTTTGCTCCACTTTTAGCAGTTAACTGTATCAAGCATAGCAATGCATCCCCCGATTCATTTTTTCAAATAAAAGGGATTTAGCCAGTTAAATCACCCTGGCAGGTGGAGGAATGAAGATGAGTTGCCCGGCCAAGCGCGGGCAGAAACGATTAGGCGGGCAATCAGTTGGCTTGCGATTGGTCATGCAGGAGTTGTTCAAACAGCTCGTGCGTAAGTGGTTTGGCGTAATAGTAGCCTTGGCCATAGTCACATTGCATGTCACGCAACAGCTGGTGTTGCTCTTGTGTCTCAACCCCTTCTGCAACGACTTTTAACCCTAGTTTGTGCGCCATGACCACTAATGCCTCACAGAGATGAAAGCTTTGGCAGTCTTTTTTCATCTCTTGCACAAACGCTTTATCAATCTTGATGTAGTCAATGTCAAACTTATTCAAATAAGCCAATGAGGAGTACCCGGTGCCAAAATCATCAATCGCGACTTGAATGCCCAGCTCAGCAAAACTCAATAGTTTGTTTTGCGTAGATTCCTGTTGCGTCATCATGGTCGACTCGGTGATTTCGATAATCAAGTGCTCCCCCGACAACCCAACTTCCTGCAAAAAGGCGCGCCAATGTTGAGGCACGTCATTGCCAATATTAAATTGCACTGGCGATTTATTGATACTGAGCTGCAAAGGAAAGCTAAAGTCCTCCTGCCAGCGTTTGAGCTGTCTGACGGCTGTCCTGAAGACCCAGTCACCCAGGCCATGGATAATGCCGGTTTCTTCAGCAATCGGGATAAATTCCATCGGCGCCAGCACGCCTAACAGCGGGTGATTCCAGCGGATCAAGGCCTCTGCCTTCACAATTTGCTCGTTACTTAAATCGACAATCGGCTGGTAAGTGAGAAAAAACTCATTATTTTGCAAAGCAAAGCGCAAGTCCACGCCCAGCTGGTGGTGTTTGTCCAAAGAGGTTTGCATGGCCGGGATAAAATACTTGGCCTGGTTTCTGCCTTTTCTTTTGGCCTCATACATGGCCTGATCGGCATGCTTGATCAGTTCCTGGTCAGATTCGCCGTCCATCGGATAGACGGCAATGCCTATGCTGGCGGAGACATAGACGGTATTGGCGTCTTCCAGTGTAAAAGGATCACTCAGTACTTTTAATAGTTTTGAGCAGACGGTGTCTATGTCTTTGCGTTGGCTCAGGCAAGGCATCAGTGCGACAAATTCGTCACCGCCAAACCGCGCCAGCATGTCGGATTGCCGGAAACAGTCGCGAATACGGTGACTGACCTTTTGCAACAGCTCGTCACCGATATTGTGCCCTAGCGAATCATTGACCTCTTTAAAATGATCGAGGTCAATAAACATGATCGTCAGGCCATGCATTTCACGATGCGCCTTGCTCACCTCCATCGCTAGCCTATCCATCAGCAATCGGCGGTTCGGCAAGTTGGTCAAAGCATCATAATTGGCCTGCCGCCAGACCAGCTTTTCGGTATTGAGTTTTTCGGTGATGTCTTTGGCAATTTTGGAGGCACCAATAATCTCGCCATCGGTATTGTAAATTGGCGACACGGTGACAGAAATATGGATTTGCCGCCCTGACTTATGCAAACGGATCGTTTGAAAGTGATCGACTTTTTCGCCAGACTTGAGTTTGCTCAAGATATGCATCTCTTCATCTACCCGGTCTGGCGGAAAGATTTTTAGCATGGGCTGGCCGACCATTTCTTCAGCCGTGTAGCCAAAGATTTTTTCAGCCGCCTTGTTCCAACTAGTCACGATGCCCTCTAGCGTTTTGCTAATAATCGCATCATCAGAGGACTCGACGATGGCGGCCAGGTTTTGCTTGTAGCGCGTGAGTTCGTTCAGCGCCTGCTGCCTGGCGCCGGTAGACTCCACGAGCTCGATTTCAGTCGAACATCCAATCAGAATGCCGTCTTGACTCAGCAGCGGCGTGACGGTCACCATGACGTCTAACGCCGGGTTTTGACTGCTACAACACAGTGTTTGATAATGGTTGGGCAAATGGCCTTGGCCTTGTTTTGCCAGCAAAGTTTTATGGGTATGGAGTTCAGGGTCGGGCAATATTCTGCTAAAAGGCAAGCCTATCATGTCTGCAGCCGCGTAACCGAGCAAGGCTTCTGCGGCAGGATTACAGTAGATGATCATCCCGTCCACAGACTCAGCCACAATGGCCTGGCTCACCGAATCGAGCAAAGCTGAGAAAAACGATGTCGCGCCCTGTTTTTGCTGCGAATCTGCCAATTGCATGTCCCCCAGACCTAGCTTATTTAGATATATCGACTGTTTTTTGTATTGATGAACAAGTGTCTATGCGTAGCATCAGCGAAACATGTGAATAGCACGCATACATTTAACGACCAGCTTCTTATAGGAACAGAAATACAGGGGGCCTGTACATCGCCCGCCATGTAAAGTTTGATTAAACTACTGCTTGAGATAAACGTATAACGCTGGGGAATGTGCGCTGGGGAACACAATATGCTCGGCAACTGTGTCTGGCACTGGAAACTCCGAGGTGACAAACAGGCAGCCTGGCCGCATTTCTTGTTGGACTTTTTGCCAGACGTCCTGCATCACTGCTGGTGACAAATAAGCAAAGACTACGTCAAGCTCGGCAAAATTGATCGAGCGATAATCGCCCAAGGTAAAAGTGACGCTGGTGCCAGAAAATAAGGCGCGCACCGCGCTCACCACCCAGGGTAAAGGCGCGATCTCAATGCCGGAGACCTGATCGTGCATGCGCTGTTTGGCTAAAAACATGGCGATATCGCCAATGCCACTGCCAATATCGAGTACTTTTAATGATTTGTCGCCTGCGTGCTGTTCCAGAATGCGTTGCAAGGCACGCCAGGTGGCAGGAAAAGAGGGGTAAAACGGGACGCGTGTGTTGTGCACAGACCAATACAAGGTCAACGTGATGATAAATCCGGTGAAATAGACACTGGCAGGTAAAGCCACCAGTTGCATAAACACCACCGCCAGCGGAAAAATCACATGTATCCAGCGCCACCAGACCGGCATGCGGGCTAACTTGGCCAGCCCACTGACGACGCACATGTGGATTAGCAGCCAACACCAGATCGAATCGAGCTGAATCCCCAGGCTACGCAACTCAAATGCAAATACACTGTTGATCACGCTAGGCGCCAGGCCCGTGATCAACAGCATACTCACCGACTGGATTAGCAATGCCTGACACCACAATCTTTTTGGTAAGAGACGCTGCATCCATGACTGGGATGACAACGCCCCTACCGGCAATTTTATCGAGTGCATGCTAAATCCTTCATGTCACAGGTGATGATCATCCCCTGCTTGTCACCAGTTAAGCAGTCATAGACACCAGTTTGTAGCTGAGTTCTTTGGCTTTTTTGGTTTTACCGGCACGTGAAGGCACGTGGCACAGGTTACAGACGTAATTTTGGTTCAGGTCGTAGCTATTAACGATGTAGTTACCACCGCAGCAATGACAGACTTTGGTTGTCAGCATTTTGCTTTCAATAAAGCGCACCAGGGTCCAGGCGCGGGTCAGTGACAACACAGGCTCGTCTTGTTGCGCAGCATCAGGATTTTGAACTTGCTGCATGTAGAGCGTATAGGCTTTGATAATCGCCTGAATACCATCTACGCCAGCGTAATCCACCATAAAACGATAAATATTGTAGAAAATGGAGGAGTGAATGTTAGGCTGCCAGGTCAAGAACCAGTCGGTTGAGAATGGCAACATGCCTTTTGGAGGAGAAACGCCTTTCATCTCTTTGTACAGCTTGATCAAACGCTCGCGAGACAAGTTAGTTTGAGATTCCAGCAATTGCAGGCGTGCGCCCAATTCAATCAATTTCATTGCCAGTTGAATTTGTTCTGCTTCGTTTACTACACTCTTCTTTTGCATGATAACCCTCTTTTCTCTTTTTTATCGCCAGATGGAAATGTCTACACTTGCTATACAGTAGATTCTGCAGCTTGGGCTGACATCAATACCGCTGTATGCAGATGCGCTTGGGCTGGGTCTTTGGAGTAGCTGGTCAACATGCCCAGAATTTCGCTGTCATCAAAACGGAAGCGAGTCAGCAACATATTGGTATTACAGAGTTTGAGTAATTGCAGATTGGTCAAGCTTTCCAGCAGGTCTGCAATTTCCTTGTTGATGCCTAAGCGGAAAATCGCAGTGGCTTTGTCAGCGCGGATCAGTTGTTGAGCCAACATCAGATAGTTCAGGTTGGCATCTTTGATTTCAGCGAGTAAATCGTTTTGCATGGTCATGATCTTGTCTCCGTTTTTTTTAGCGTTAATTTAAGTACGCCTGAGCGTTAGACGTACTTTGCGCGCAATCATGAAGAGCAACAATCAGGGTTTGTCGGTTTCTTTTGTAAGACAGACGAAAACAGCCATGTAGGTGTTTGTCTGACAAACCCCTACATGGCAATAACCACAACTATAAATATCAATAAGTTATGGCGTAAATTTAATGTTACACCGCAACAACTTTACGTCTATGCTCTCAGCATTTTCATCTATCCAATTCAATAAATAATTAAAGTTTTCTTGTTGTATTCCGTAAACAACTGTTTTTTGTCTGTTGAATCTGCGTTTAGTACCTCAATAAAACTATTTGTGCTATCCCGGTTAACGACAGGCCAAACTAAAACTTTAGGGCGCCCATGCAAAAAAAGTTTATTTATTTGATAAGTATCTGTTTTATATAAATAAATAATTTTTAGTTTTGCACTTCTTAACAAAGAGCAAGCCGCAACTGATAGAAAGCGGTCAATAAGCCCTTTTATTCCAGACATAAAAAAGCGTTTTTCTGGCCAATAATCACTCACAAGAAATACAACTTGTGTGTTGTATCCGGCAAACGAGAAAGTTTAGGACATGGCAGCTGAAGACAGCGATATGGAAAAAACCGAAGACGCGTCCCCCAAGCGATTGGAGAAGGCACGCGAGGACGGCGATGTTCCCCGCTCACGCGAACTGGCTGCGTGTGCGGTGCTGTTTACCACTGGCATGGCGCTCATGATGCTGAGCCGTCCGATGGGCGATGCCATGAAAAACATACTGAAACAAGGCTTGCGCATAGACCAGGCCATGGCCTTTGAACCACAATTGCTGATTGTGCACATGATGAAAGTGGTTGAGCAGGCGCTGTGGGCGTTTCTACCGCTGGCCGTGATTATTGTCTCTGTGGCCGTCGCATCCCCTATTCTGGTCGGTGGCTGGGTGATGTCACAAAAATCGGTGGTGCCTAACTTTGGCAAGCTCAACCCGATGAAAGGCCTGGCCAATATGTTCTCCAAGAACTCACTGGTAGAACTGTTGAAGTCGGTGGCCAAAACCATTCTGGTGGCGTCTGTGGGCTACACCATCGTGAAAAAAGATTTGCAGCCGATGCTGAGCCTGTCGCAGATGCCACTGGAAACCAGCCTCAGCACCGTCAGCGATTATATGGTGACCGGATTTCTGACCATTGCTTCTGCACTGGTGCTGATTGCGGTGATTGATGTGCCCTACCAGCTCTATCAATATGCGCAAAAGCACAAAATGACTAAACAAGAGCTGAAGGATGAATCTAAAGAGTCTGAAGGCAGCCCTGAGATTAAAGGCCGTATCCGACAGCAACAACGCGAAATGGCGCGCAGAAGAATGATGAGCAATGTGCCGCAAGCAGACGTGGTGATTACCAACCCGACCCACTATGCAGTGGCGATTCGCTACAAAGAAGGTGAAAACGGCGCACCGATTGTGGTGGCCAAGGGTGCAGATGTGATTGCGCAAAAGATTAAAGAAATTGCCGCTGAGCATGAAGTGATGACGCTGGAATCGCCAAAACTGGCACGTGCCCTATATGCACATGCCGAGCTGGAACGCGAGATTCCGCAAACACTGTATGCAGCGGTGGCCGAGATTCTGGCCTATGTGTTCCAGCTGCGTGTGTTTAAACAACACGGTGGTGTGCGTCCTGCGATGCCATCCAACGTGCCCGTTCCAGACGCGCTGGATCCACATGCGCTGAATGCGACAACTGCCACTGCGGCAGACATTGAATAATTGCAGGCTTAGGAGTTTACGATGAACAATTGGCAACAATGGATGGGGAAAATGGACGGCAGAGCGATCGCCGCGCCACTCATTATTGTCTTGCTGCTGGCCATGATGATCCTGCCGTTACCGGCCATCATGCTCGATGTGTTCTTCACCTTTAATATTGCGCTGTCTATCCTGGTCTTGATGATAGGTTTGCAAACCACCAAACCGCTGGACTTTATCGCCTTCCCTACCGTGCTGTTGATGACCACCATGCTGCGCCTGGCGCTCAACGTGGCCTCTACACGCGTGGTGTTAACAGAAGGTCACGCTGGCCCGGATGCCGCCGGTAAAGTGATTGAAGCGTTTGGCCACTTTTTGATTGGCGGTAACTACGCTGTCGGTATCGTGGTGTTTGTGATCCTCACCATTATTAACTTCACCGTCATCACCAAAGGTGCTGGCCGTATTGCTGAAGTGGGCGCCCGTTTCACTTTGGATGCGATGCCTGGTAAACAAATGGCGATTGATGCCGACTTGAACGCTGGCCTGATTGGCGAAGACGAAGCTCGCCGCCGCCGTAAAGAAGTCGGTCAGGAGTCCGAATTTTATGGCGCAATGGACGGTGCCAGTAAGTATGTGCGTGGTGACGCCATTGCCGGTATTTTGATCATTATCATTAACATCGTCGGTGGTCTGATTGTGGGTATGGTGCAACATGACCTGGCGTTTGATGAAGCGGTTAAAAACTACACCATGCTGGCAATTGGCGATGGCCTGGTGGCGCAGATTCCTTCGCTGGTGATTTCTATTGCTGCCGGTGTGGTGGTTTCCCGCGTCGCCAACAACGAAGACATTGGTGGCCAGTTGATTACGCAACTGTTTGAAAATCCACGCGTGCTGTCTGTCACGGCTGGCATTATCGGCGGCATTGGTTTGATTCCTGGTATGCCGCATCTGGCCTTTATCGGCTTGGGCGCACTGCTTGGTGGCATGGCTTATAACGTCAAGCAAAAACAGGAAAAAGCCAAACAACAAGCCATCGTTGAGCCAGTGCCAGAAGATAAACTGGCACCAGCCAGCGAGGCGGAAGAAGCCACTTGGAACGATGTATTGCCAGTAGATACCATCGGTTTGGAAGTCGGTTACAGACTGATTCCGCTGGTGGATAAAGGACAAGGCGGTGAACTGCTCAAGCGTATCAAAGGTATCCGCAAAAAGTTTGCCCAGGAAATCGGCTTTTTGGCACCAACAGTGCACATTCGCGACAACCTGACCCTCAAACCAAATGCCTATCGCATCACCATGAAAGGGGTCGAAATGGCCAGTGGTGAATCTAACTACCACCAGATGCTGGCGATTGACCCAGGTGCCGTGACTGGCGAGCTGGATGGTGCCAAAACGACGGACCCAGCGTTTGGTCTGCCAGCTGTGTGGATCGAGCCAGACCGCAAAGAATATGCGCAGAGCCTAGGTTATACCGTGGTCGATGCAGGCACGGTGATTGCCACCCACCTCAACCATATTATTTCGCTCAATGCTGGCGAGCTGCTGGGCCGCCAAGAAGTACAACAATTACTGGATCACCTGGGTAAAGAATCCAGCAAGCTGATTGAAGAGATTGTGCCAAAAATGATTACGCTGTCCAGCCTGCAAAAAGTATTGCAGAACCTGCTCAACGAAGGTGTGCATATCCGTGATATGCGCTCCATTTTGGAAACGCTGGCTGACCATGCGCAATATACACAAGATACCAATGACCTGACGTCTATGGTGCGCATCAAGCTCGGCCGCGCCATCGTGCAGGACCTGTTCCCCTACAGCAATGAAATTACCGCCATGACGCTGGATGGCCAACTGGAAAGACTTTTGCTGCAAGCCTTGCAAAACAACCAGTCTAACCAGAACGTGATTGAGCCTGGCATCGCTGAAAGACTGTCACAACAGACAGAAGTCGCAGCTAGACAACAAGAGCAAATGGGCCTGACGCCGGTGTTACTGGTGGCTGCCCCGCTACGCCAGGCATTATCCAGATTTTTAAGAAGAACCGTCCCGCATCTCAGAGTGTTGTCACATGACGAGCTGCCAGATAACAAATCCATTCGTGTCACCAGTTTAATCGGAGCGCAATAATATGAACATCAGAAGATTTTTTGGCAAAAATGCACGCGAAGCATTGGCGCAAGTCAAACAGGCATTAGGCGATGATGCCATTATTGTTGCGAACCGTAGCGTCAATGGCGGCACCGAAATCATGGCCATGCTGGAAACAGACATTGCGTCTAATGCGAATTCAGCGCCTGCCGAGATGGGGTTGGAACAATCCCGCAGCTTGCTCGACTTTGTGAATGGACAAGGCCAGGCCAATGCACAAAGCCAGCTAGGGCGCCAGGCAGCACCACAAGCGGCAATGTCAGCACCTGGCGTGACACACAATACGCCTGCGGTTGAAGAGCCTGCCGCCAATGAAGGTGCCATTCTGGATATGCTGAAACAGCATAGCGAGCAGCAAGAACAAGCCTATCAAGTGGCGACACAAACGCTGGAAGACAAAATGATGGGCATGATGCAGGAAATGCGTCAGATGCGCAGCCATTTTGAAACCCAGATGAGCGCCATGACCTGGCAACACCATTTGCAACATAGCCCAGCCAAGTCCAAAGTGCTGAGCACCCTGCTCTCTGCCAATTTCAGCGCCTCACTGTCACGCCAGATTGCGGAAAAAATGCCAAACCACATTGATGTCAACAAGGCGCCAATGTGGGCCAAGGAAGTGATTAGCCGCAATCTGCATACGCTGGACGATGAAGACGCGCTGCTGGACCGTGGCGGCATCTATGCCCTGGTTGGCCCAACCGGCGTTGGCAAAACCACCACGACCGCTAAACTGGCCGCTCGTTATGTGATGAAGCATGGCACCCAAAACCTGGGCTTGATCACCACTGACAGCTACCGGATTGGGGGTTACGAGCAATTACGCATTTACGGCAAAATTTTGGGCGTGATGGTGCATGCCGTCAAAGACGAAGAAGACCTGAAAATTGCACTGAATGAACTGAAAAATAAGCACATGATTTTGGTAGACACCGTAGGTGTCAGCCAGCGTGACCAGGCCGTGACTGAGCAATTATCCATGCTCAGCCGCGCAGACAGCCCGATTCAGAAATTGCTCTGCCTGAATGCGACCTCCACCGGTGACACGTTGACCGATGTGATGCGTAGCTACAAAAAACATGATATTGCCGGTTGTATCGTCACCAAGCTGGACGAAGCCGCCGCCATTGGTAATGTACTGGATGTGTTGATCCGCGAACGCATGCGTTTGTTCTACACTACCAGCGGCCAGCGCGTGCCGGAAGATATTGACTTGGCGGACAAGCCAGCCTTGATCGAGCGCGTGTTAACGCCACACCAAGCCAGCTTGCCTTACCAATATCTGGATGAAGAGTTGCCACTGGTGATTTCGAGCATGATGCAAACCGCTGGTCAGGAGCAGCAACATGTTTAATTACCGCGATCAGGCCGATGGCTTGCGCCGCATCATGGCCAAAACCTCTGCACGCATCATTAGCGTGATTGGCGCCAATGGCCAGCCTGCGACGCCATGGATGCGCAATCTGGCGCTAAGCATGCTGGCCCCAGAGCAGCGTTTGCTGTTAATACATGCCAACCGCCAACCCGCACTTGCACATTCCTTGCAATCGATTGTAACCAACAACAGTGCGCTTAAGCGCGGCATCGTCAGACATCCGCAAGGCTACGACCTGACCTGCTTGACTGAAAATGACCTGTTAACCTCGCCTTTATCTCAAGATTTAAAAGCACAGCTGGACGGTATAGTGAAACAACTTTCATACGATTACGATACCGTCATGATTGAAGCACAACTGGATACGCAAGACCACAGCCTGATCATGCCCTTGATTGCCGAGCATGAGCTGGTGATTCAAATGGACAGGTCTGAAGCCGCCATTAAAGCCGCTTATGTGACCATTAAGCACATCAGCCAGCAACATGGCCAGATTCCGCTGGGCGTGGTGGTAACAGGGGCCAACCATGAGCAAGGTCAACAATACTTTATGCGCTTGAATCAGGTGTGCAAACAGTTTCTCGGCGTATCGCTCGACTTTGTCGGCGCCATGCTGGTAGAGGATCCTGTCTCAGCCGAAGCACAGAACGGGCAAGTGAAACAAGCGGCTTCAAACGCGACGGCTTCTAAACTTGGCCAGACCGCGTTGGCTTTTAAAACAGTGGCACATCGTCTTGAAAAACAACGGATTACCACGCCATCCATGGCCGTTGCCTAAAGTAAAAGAGGAAAAACATGTATACCGCTAAAGGCAAGACTAACAATACAGACCAGATGCTGAAACAGCATAGCGGCTTGGTCAAAAAAATGGCTTATCAGTTAAAAGCCAAGCTGCCCTCTTGTGTCGAGCTCGATGACCTGGTGCAAGCCGGTATGATCGGTCTGATGGATGCCATTCAGCGTTACGAGGATAATCACGGCGCGCAATTTGAAACCTATGCCTCACAGCGTGTGCGTGGTGCCATGCTCGATGAGTTGCGCGGTGCCGACTGGCTGCCACGCGGCATACGCAAAAACATGCGCGATATTGAGGTGGCCGTGCAACAGCTGGAACAAAAGCATGGTCGCCCACCGACCGAATCTGAAATTGCCAAGCACATGAATTTCACGCTCGAGGACTACTATGATGTCTTGAGCGACTGCCAGGGTCACCAGCTGATTTACTACGAAGATTTTCAGGATGACGATGGCGGCGAGCACTTTCTTGACCGCTATGTCGATGACGACACCAGTGATCCGGTCAAATCATTACTGCAAAGTGATTTCCGCGAAGCATTGATTGATTCAATTGACCATTTGCCCGAGCGTGAAAAAATGCTTATGGGTCTGTATTACGAGCAAGAGCTCAACCTCAAAGAAATCGGCGCCATTATGAGCGTCTCAGAATCACGTGTCTGCCAGTTGCATAGCCAGGCAGTGGCCCGTTTGCGTGCGTCTATGCGTGATAAGTCCTGGACCGGAGTGGCCTGATGGATTGGGGCAGTATCGCCGGGCTGGTCATTGCGCTGGCTGGGCTGGTCTTTGGGCAACTCATTGATGGCGGTCGTCTCAACTCGTTGATGCAGCCCGCCGCGTTTGCCGTGGTGATTTTAGGCACCACCGGCGCCGTGCTACTGCAAACCGAACTCAAGTTGTTTATCAAAGGCATCCGCATGCTGCGTCTGGTATTTGTGCACCCACAAGACGACAGAAAAAAACTCGCCATTAAAATTAACCAATGGAGCCTGCAGGCGCGCAAAGAAAGCGTGTTATCCCTGGAAAGTTATATCAAACGCGAGCAAGACCCGTTTGTACGCAAAGGCTTGCAACTGCTGGTAGATGGCACCCCACCCGACCGCATCCGTGAAGTCTGCGCGATTGATATGTATTACTACGAACTGCAAGAACGAGAAGCTGCCAAAATCTGGTCGGCTGCGGGCGGTTATGCACCCACCGTGGGTATTTTGGGCGCAGTATTGGGCCTGATTCATGTCATGGAAAACCTGTCTGACCCGGCCAAAATTGGCAGCGGCATTGCCGTGGCGTTTGTCGCGACTATTTATGGCGTCGCCTTGGCTAACCTGGTGTTTCTGCCGATTTCAAACAAATTAAAAGGTCATATTCAACACGAAATGTCCAGGCGCGAGATGTTGCTGAATGCCTGGGTGTCGATTGCCCGTGGTGACAACCCGAAACTGGTTACTGAGCGCCTGGAATCATATCTGCACTTGCGAGAATCGTGATGTATAGACGCCGCAAGCTGGACGAAGACGATGAAAGCCACGAACGCTGGCTGATCTCTTACGCCGACTTTATCACCCTGCTGTTTGCTTTTTTTGTGGTGATGTATGCCACCTCGACCATCAACCTGAATAAATACCGGGCGCTTTCCAGTGCCGTTGTGACGGCTTTCCAAGGCAAGCCAGGCGAGACAAATACGCCTGAGGCGCAATCGCAAGCCACGCTGCAAAACCAGAGCGCGGTACTCAAGCCCCTGCCCCTCAGTTATTTGTATCAGGAAAAGAAACAGCGTGACCAGGAAAAAGTACGTGCGATTGGCAGACAAATCGCCCATGCGCTCATGCCTTGGGTTGAGCAAAAATTGGTGACGGTTTACCAGTCTGAGCGCGGGGTTGAAGTAGATATCCAAAGCAGCTTGCTGTTTAGTGGCAACCAGGCCACATATTCTGCACAGGCGCTGCCTGTCTTAAACGCCCTGAGTGCACAGCTTAAAAATGAATACCGTACCCTACAGGTCGAAGGCCATAGTGATAAACAGCTGTTTAGTGGAGAGGCCAATGCCGATAGCAAACGCTGGGAACTGACTGCCGCACAAGCCGCGCATATTGCTGCCAGTCTGGTGGCACAAGGCATTGCCAGCAAACAACTGACCGTGATAGGCATGGCAGATACCAAGCCAGTCTCCAGCAGCGATAACGCATTGGCGCAAGCGCTCAATACCCGCATCACCATACGTGTGTTAACCGCTGAAAGCAGTGCCCAACAAACCAGCAATATCGCCACCCGGCAAGAGCTAACAGCAGAGTCTATTGATACAACGCCAGCTCCTGAGCTTGCGCCACCAACCGCGGCGACGCCCGGTAACACCCCACCTTAAGTCAGCGCGTCCTGCAGCCAGGTGTTGAATTGTTCAATGGGCAAGGGTTTGCCGAACAAAAAGCCTTGATAGCGGCGACAACCGTTATTCAACAACAGCTCCATCTGTTCCTGGGTCTCTACCCCTTCCGCAATCACGCTCAGATACATGCTTTGCGCCATGGCGATAATCGTGCGGACAATCGTGCGGTCATGGCTGTCGGTAACAATATCATTGACGAATGAGCGGTCAATTTTAAGCTGATACAACGGTAGTTTTTTGAGGTATTGCAAAGAAGAGTAACCGGTACCAAAGTCATCAAGCGAGAACTGAATGCCGATCTGACTGAGTTCGGCCATCACGCGCACCGCATCATCGACATTTTCCAGCAATACGCTTTCAGTGAGCTCTAACCGCAATGCATTCGGATTAATCTGATGGCGCTGGATGCAGGCTTTGACCATGGCAATAAAGTTAGCCTGGGAGAACTGGCGCGCGCTGATATTCACCGACAAACTCAGCTCACGTGTTTTTAATGATTGTTGCCAGAGCGCGATTTGCGCGCAAGCCTGGTCGAGCACCCACATACCAATTTCAATAATCAAGCCACTGGTTTCAGCCACACCAATAAACTGCAGCGGTGAAATCATGCCACGTTGCAGATGCTGCCATCTGAGCAACACCTCAGCGCCAAACGGGCGACCGGTATGGTCAACCTGGACTTGATAATGCAAACGTAATTGCTGTTGGGCAATGGCTTCGCGCAATTCCGCTTCAAGCATCACTTGTGTTGCAATTTCAGTTTGCATGCCTGGCTCATAAAGGCAGGCGTGGTTGCGCCCAGCCTGCTTGGCCTTGTGCATGGCGATATCTGCGGCCTTTACATAGTCTTTGTCGCCCGAGGTCAGCGTATCAAAGCTGCATAAACCCATGCTAGCGGTGATTGGCAGCTTTTGGCTGCCGATTTTAAACGGTCGCTCAAGCGCCTTTTGCAATTTGTGCTGCATGGCCCACAACTGCTGCAAGGCCTTATCAGCCGGGGTTGCCAGGCCAGACAACAACACTAGAAACTCGTCACCGCCCATACAGGCAATAAAGTGTGCCTCAGCCACTTTTTGCAGGCGCTCGGCCACCTGTTGCAGCAAGCTATTGCCTACAGTATGGCCATGCGCCTCATTAATCCATTTAAAATGATCGAGGTCTATGTATATCAGCCCCCAATGCTCACCGCCTACCACAGGCTGGCTGCGCAATTGCTGCAAAACCTCATAGACCCGTTTGCGGTTAGGCAGGCCCGTCACCGGCTCTAGGTAAGCCAGGCTTTGTATAGACTCTTGTGACAGGTGTCTATCCACGACAATACTCATCAGCTTGGCTGCCTGCTCTATTAGCGACTGTTCAAGCGCACTCGGAGTTTGCGGTTGGCGATAATACAGTGCAAACGCGCCCAGTACTTCGCCATCGGCGTTTAAGATAGGCTCTGACCAGCCAGCCTGTACACCAGAAGCAAACGCAGCCTCACGATGATTGACCCAATAAGGGTGTGTCATTACGTTTTCGACAATCACGCGCTGCTTCATGGCAATTGAGGTTGCCAGGGAGCCATTGCCCGCCTGCAACTGTAACTGGCGCAGTGTTTGCAGCAAGGCAGGCGGTAGCGATGGCGCAATCACAGTCTGTACCAATTTGCCGAGATTTTCGGTTAAGACCATCGCGCAATAGACATCTTTGTGCATCGCCTCAATGTCACGCACGATTTTTTCTAACACCTTAACGGTGTCTTGTTCCTTCAGGATCAATTCAAGAATAGAAAAGTTAAAGCGCTCATAAGCAACCGCCCTTAATTTTTCTTGTTGAAAGGCCAAGAGCGACAGGTGTTCATGGGTGGTCTCTCGCACCAGTAGCAGGCTGCGTAACTCGCCTGTGTTGATACGGCAATAATAGACACGACACTCCAACCAACGGCTTTGGCCTTCATCACAGGCAATCTGTAACACGCGCTGGCCGACTTGAGGTGAGGGTTGTGACAAAATGGCTTTAATCGGGTCATGCGTCAGCCGTGGCAGACGAGACCAAAAGTCATCTGCCGACTCAATGAGATCACCAGCCAACACCCTCAGGCATTCGCCCGCACTATTTGTTTCTACGCCAAGATAAAAAGCGGAATCATCGACCAGTGAACGCCACTGATCTAAAGCAGCGAGCAGGTCTAAAGGAGAGGAGAGGCTTAATGAAACACCTGGCTCCGGTGAAACGTTCAAAACATGGTCTGCCAGCGCCACTGCACCAGGCATGAGATTGACTATAGACATCGCAAACTTTCACAACCGCAGTGCAAAATCTAACTGCCGACAACGGAGCGCGCTCTGCTCATCGGTTGTTAAGAAGCCACACCCCCTGGGAATTGTAGTTGGGAGTCAATCTGGCATGACTGCTCCCATTTATCTTTGCGATAATGTGTCAAAAAGCAAATTGGTGTCAAGATAAATTGCTGTCAAAACCTAGACATTAACAACTGTCATCGGCAACCGTCACATTGATGTGACAACATGTCTTAAAATCAGCATTTTCGCGTATTGTCCGCCGGACAAGGCAGTCTATTTTTTAGACAATAATGGCCAGCGCAAAACAATCAATAGCGCAAAAACCACACTGTAAATAACAGGCTCAGTCACATCTTTTTTCACCAGCCACCAAAAGTGCAGCAAAGCTAAAATAGCAATCACATACACCAGTTTGTGCAGGCTTTTCCAGCGCTGCTTGAGCATACGGATCGCTTGCTGGTTAGACGTGGCGGCTAAAGGCACCGTCAGCAGCAAAGTGGCGGCGCCAACCAGCACATAAGGGTGCTTAATAATGTCTTTCACAATGTCTGCCCAGTCAAACTGGTAATCCAGCCACAAATAACTAGTCACATGCAAACAGGCATAAGCAAACATCCACAAGCCTAGCAAGCGGCGCACGGCAATCAGCCATGCTTGTTGCGTCAATTGCCGCAGCGGCGTGATACTCAACGACACCAATAAAAAAACCAATGCCCAGGTGCCGGTTGAGCGTTCAATAAATTCAACCGGGTTCGCCCCCAGGCCGTCGCTCACACCCAAATAAACCAAGCGCAACACTGGCACCAGCGCGCCCAGCCAGATCATCGCTTTGAGCCAGCGAATGCAAGTTTTGGGAGAAATCGCAGAGAGTCGCTGTGACAATCCCATGCTAAAAGTTTTTCTGTAAATCCATGCCGGCATATAACTGCCCCACTTCATCGTAGCCATTAAACATTCTGGTTTTAATGCGTCCGGCAAACAAGCCTGAGCCGATTCGTTTTTCTGAGGACTGTGTCCAGCGCGGATGATCCACCAACGGGTTCACATTGGCATAAAAACCATACTCACGCGCGCCAGCTTTCACCCAGCTGGTATACGGCATGTGCTCAACAAAGCGAATCGTACTAATCGCTTTGGCGCCTTTAAAGCCATATTTCCAAGGCACCACCAGACGCACAGGCGCACCGTTTTGGTTAGGCAACACTTTGCCATACAAGCCGACCGCCAGAATGGTTAACGGCTGCATGGCTTCATCCATACGCAGCCCTTCAACATAAGGCCAATCCAACACCGGGATACGCGCGCCTGGCATATGTCGCGGGTCATTATAAGAAATAAACTCAATATATTTCGCATTGCCTGTCGGCTGCGCCCAGTCAATCAATGCCTTTAATGGCAATCCCACCCAGGGAATCACCATAGACCAGCCCTCGACACAACGCATGCGGTAAATCCGCTCCTCTAGCGGCGCCAGCTTCATCAATTGCTCAATGCCAATGGTTTTATTCTGCTTCACTGCGCCTTCAATCTTGAGCGTCCACGGCGTTGGTTTAAACAACACAGCTTCACGCGCTGGGTCTTCTTTGCCGGTGCCAAATTCATAGTAATTGTTATAACTGGTCACATCCTCAAAACTGGTCAGTTTTTCTTCTTTGCCATAGGCGGTCTTTTGAAAGTCCAGCGTTTGCGCCGCATAGGCTTGCGTGGGCAACAGCAGGCTCGCCGCCGCTGCACCAGCCGCTTTCAGCACCGTGCGACGCTGCTCAAACAAGGCTTGTGGCGTGATCTCTGAGGGCAAAATACCGCTAGGATTGCGGCGATTGTTATCCAGTAGCATAGCGTTTCCAGTCTAAGTGATTGCTTGTACGTGTTAGTCGCGTATGACAGGAAAACCTTACAGGGGATTCGTGAGAAAAGGTAAATCTTTTAATAGCGGGAATTGATGTTTGGTCGTTGCGTGCTGCCGATATCCACTATGAATGGCTCACGCAGTTAAATAAACATCACTGAACCTCGCATATTTAGCCTTAAGTAGATAAATACTTAGCTATTTTGCTTTCAGCAGCAACGCATCCAACTCACCATCTTTCAACTTGGCCGCCATGGTTTCAGCTTGTTGCATTAGCTGCTGTGCGCCAGCTGTATCGCCTTGTGCACGCTTGCTTTCTGCCCAGTAAATCGCAGTTTTTGCCTCGTAGAAGTCACCGCCGTTGTCGGCGGCGTATTCCATCAGGCGTTGATAGGTTTTGTCTGCGCTGGCGTAGTCTTTTTTCTCGGCAAACAGTTTACCCAACGTCAGACTGGCTTCTGCATACTGGTCAGGCGTACCTGACTTGCGGAGCATCATGACGCCTTTGAGCTGGTACTCAATCGCTTTGTCAGCTTGTTGCAGTTGCTGGTAGGCCATGGCTTCATGGATATGGCTATCTGCGCGCTCGTCATCGTTCATGGCTAGTTTTTCGCCGTTTTCAAACGCGTTAAGGGCTTGTGCATATTGGCCAAGGTCAAAATAGGCTTCGCCAATCAGGTTGTGCGCAATACGGGTGTAGCGGCGCATATTTTGCTGCTCACTGAATTTGAGCGCTTGTTGATAGCTATCGATCGCCGCTTCATGCACTTTGGCTTCAAGCTGAGCGTTGCCTAGCAGCATGTGGGCAGAAATCAGGTCTAGCCCTTCTGGCTTTAGGCTAATCGCTTGTTTAAAACTTTGTTGCGCGGCAGCGTTTTGTGCCAAACCAGACTGTGCGCGGCCCTTACATAGCCAAAATTCTGCCTGATTCGCGTGCTTTTCAGCCATTTGAATGGCTTGCGCATATTGGCGGTTGCGCAGCGCCGTATCACAAGACTCTAACGCGGCATCTTTAGCCAAAGACTCATTAATAATCAGACAATTAAAAATTAATATTAAAGTGGTTTTTAAGTACATTTTAGAATAAATCCGGCTGGGTTGATGGCGTTGGTGTCGCTAATTGTTCGGTCTCTTCAGTCACGCCTGAGGACGGTGCAGAGGCTTGCAGCAGGGCGAGCAAAGCAGCCTCGTCCAGCACTGGCACATTGAGTTGTAGTGCTTTTTCCAGCTTGCTACCGGCTTCTGCTCCGGCCACCACATAACTGGTTTTGGCCGAGACACTGCCACTGACTTTTCCACCAACGGCTTCAATCATGGCTTGTGCCTGGTCACGCTTGAGTGACGGCAAGGTGCCGGTGAGCACAAAGGTTTTTCCGGCAAAAGTGGCTGATGCGGTCGTTTTGGTGATATCGGCCCAATGCACCCCCAGTGCACGCATGGCGGCAATGACTTCACGGTTGTGCGGCTCCTGAAAGAACTGGTAAGCGCCTTCCGCCACAATCGGGCCGACGTCGTTGACTTGCATCAGTGCTTCCACGTCTGCTGTCATTAAATCATCGAGATTACCGAAATGCTGCGCCAGGTCTTTGGCTGTTGCCTCACCGACATTGCGGATGCCTAGCGCATAAATAAACCGCGGCAAAGTGGCTTGTTTGCTTTTCTCAATGGCCGCCAGCACATTCTGCGCAGATTTCTCAGCCATGCGCTCTAACGCACTTAATACGGGCAGGCTCAAGCGATACACATCATCCAGGTGATGTACCAGATCACGCTCGACCAGTTGATCGACCAGCTTTTCACCGAGGCCCTCAATATCCATGGCGCGGCGAGAGGCAAAATGCGTAATCGCCTGTTTGCGTTGTGCCGGGCAAATCAGGCCGCCAGTACAGCGCGCTACGGCTTCATCCTGAGGCCGCACCACGTGTGAGCCACACTCTGGGCAGCTTGCAGGCATGACAAAGACACGAGCATCTGCCGGGCGTAATTCAGGCTTGGCAGACACGACTTCTGGGATGACGTCCCCTGCCCGCCTCACAATGACTGTGTCACCGATATGAATGTCCTTGCGGCGCAATTCATCTTCATTGTGCAAAGTGGCATTGGTGACTGTGACGCCGCCCACAAAAACCGGCTTCAGGCGCGCCACTGGCGTAATCGCGCCCGTACGGCCGACTTGTACGGTGATGTCTTCTACTACCGTAATGGCCTCTTGAGCCGGAAACTTGTGTGCAATGGCCCAGCGCGGCGCCCGCGACACAAAGCCTAGCGCGTCTTGTAAGGCAAAAGCATTGACTTTGTATACCACGCCATCAATATCAAATGGCAGGCTGCTGCGCTTGGCACCGATCTCGGCATAGTAGTCTCGCAGGCCTTGTGCGCCAGTTTTTACACCACGTAAGGCAGAAACAGGGAAACGTAAATCGGCCAGATATTGCATAGCCTCAGCATGTGAATGCAAGGCAGGCACGCCCTCGCTGGCACCCAGGCCATAGGCGAAGAAATGCAAAGGCCGCTTGGCGGTGATATTCGAGTCTAGCTGACGCAAACTGCCTGCTGCGGCATTGCGTGGGTTGGCAAATAGTTTGGCGCCCGCGGCGGCTTGTTGTTGATTGAGCTTTTCAAAGTCTTTTTTCAGCATCAGCACTTCGCCGCGCACCTCAAGCAAGGCTGGCGGCTGCACCATGTTTAAGCGACTAGGAATCGCACGGATGGTTTTCAGGTTATGTGTGACATTTTCGCCGGTATACCCATCACCACGCGTCGCCCCTTGCACAAAAACACCGTGTTCGTAAGTCAGGGTAATCGCCAGGCCGTCGAATTTCGGTTCAACTGCGTATTCTACTTGCGGTTGATCGGTGCCTTCGCGCACGCGGCGATCAAAAGCATCCAGCTCTTCGTCGCTAAACGCGTTATTGAGTGAGAGCATGGCTTGCCGATGCTGCACACTATCAAACGCGGACAAGGCCAGACCACCCACCCGCTGGCTAGGTGAGTCTGATGTAATCAGTTCAGGATATTGCTGCTCAAGCGCTAGCAGTTCACGGAAAATGCCATCGTATTCACTATCACTCACCAGTGGTGCATCGAGCACATAATAGTGATAATCGTATTCGGCAATGCGTTGCTTGAGCTGTTGTAAATGCAGCGCAGCTTGTGGAACGGACATAAGATCAGGAGAACAGGCGTTTGGCGTGACTGCTGCCAGGCATGATGCCTTGTGCCGCCATGGCTTTAGAAATGTTGTTTAATTGCTGGCGAATTTTATCCAGTTGCGTCTCACCGATGGCCTTGCGGTTGACATCAATCATGCTCGCACTGAGGCTACTCGCCATACTGGTAGCAATGTCAACCATATGGTCAAACACTTGCAAATTATTTGGGGTGGTTGGAATATCCAGCTGAAAAGTCACGCCAGTCATCACTGCTGTTTTCAGCATCTCGGCCGAAAACGGTTTGCCTTCGTAGTTGCGTACACTAAACGCAAGCTGACCATCTGCATTAAAACACTCAAAACGGCCATCCGCACTTAATTCCATGCCGCACGCTTCAGCCAGTCCGCGTAATTTGGTGGCATGAAACATGCCCTGATTGGCCAGCACATGAAACTCAACCGCTTTATCCACCTCGATACAAAATGCATCGATAGACTGTGCCTGCGTAGAGGGCTCATAGCCGCCTTGCCAGTTCACAGTGAGGCCGAGCGAACGCGCCAGGGTTTCCATAGACTTTTTGAAACGCTTGAGTGTCTCCTCATCGACCGGGCCACCTCGGTCAGCTAGTTGCAAGCTGCAGGCAACCTGGCTGGCGGGTATTTGGTCTTGCAACGCTTTTGCATCCAGTGCAAGCACATCCTGCCAGTCGCCCGTGGTCGAACTTTGCGCCCACAAGCCCGCATGTTGAGGAAAGGTTCTGACTTCGGCTTGCATATCTTCTAGTTCTGCCAGCATCACGCCCAATGGCGCATCAATCAAGCCGATCCAATCCATAGAAGGATGCACGGCCACTGGCAATGGCGGCTCATCTTCCGCTGTAACAACTGCTTCTGCGGTTGGAAAGTCCAACACTGGTTGTTCAAACACCGGAGCTGGCTCATCGAAAGATTGCGCAACCGGGGCGTTTACCTCTGGCTTTGCAGTAATGATGGGCTCAATTTTGGCGGGTTCTGTTTTTGCAGGCTCAGGTTTCAACGGCGTCACCGTTGACTTTGCAGGTGGCTGCGCTGGCTGTTTGTGTAAATTCAGGCCATTTTTATCAAAACTAGCGGTGGTCGCAGCATTAATTTTTGTTTTGGCTGACTCACCCACAGTGAAATCTGGCTCAATCTTGGTTGACTGGGTTGATTGGCGCACGCGCGGCTCAGACATCCAGCCTTCGACGTCTTCTGATACCACGCGTTGATCGGTATCGGCTTTTTTAAGCGGCGATTTTTTCTGGCCATCGGCTTGAGCAACATCGGCAGTTTTCACCGCGGCAGCATCGCTATCCAACACATCACCACGGGTATGGCTAAAACGATATTCAACATCTCTGCGATATTTTTTTTCCTGCCACCAGTTAAAAACTACCACTGCCAGAACGATGCTGACCCCAAGCAACACCAATATCATCCACAAATCAGACATGTGACCTTACAATCCTTAATAACGCTTGCATAATGATACAACAAAACTGACATTAAGCCGCATGCATGCGTATTGCCTCGTCGATATCCACATCGACAATGCGCGATACGCCAGACTCTTGCATGGTGACCCCAATTAACTGTTGTGACATCTCCATGGTGATTTTGTTGTGTGACACAAACAGAAACTGGGTTTTTTCCGACATCACGCGCACCAACTGGCAGAAACGCTCGGTGTTACTGTCATCCAGCGGTGCATCCACTTCGTCCATCAGGCAAAAAGGCGCCGGATTTAATCTAAACAAGGCAAACACCAGCGCCATCGCCGTCAGTGCTTTTTCGCCACCAGAAAGTAATTGTATGGTGGTGTTCTTTTTGCCAGGCGGCTGCGCAAATACCTGCACGCCGGTATCCAAAATTTCATCTCCCAACAGTTCCAGCTTGGCATTACCCCCGTTAAATAACGTCTGGAACAACTCACCAAAATTGCGGTTGGCCGCATCGTAGGTTGCGCGCAGTTTGCCACGTGTTTCACGGTCTATTTTCTGTATCGCTTCATCCAGCGTTTCACTCGCCGTCAGCAAATCTTTAAGCTGGCTATCCAGATAGCCCTTGCGCTCTTTTTCAACTGCCAGTTCTTCAATGGCCGCCATATTCACCGGGCCCAACTGTTGGATCTGTTGCTGTAACTTTTGCGTGGTTTGCGCCAGAGCCTGCACGGTGCCTGACATATCCAGGCCTTGTTGTATAAGCGCTTCATCCATCCCGGTATCCGCCAAGGCAGACTGACATTGCTCGACCTGCAAACGGCACTCTTGCTGCTTGAGGCGCTTTAGCTCCAGAGCGTCTCTAAGCGGATGCAGTTGCTGCTCGACTTGCAAGCGCTGACGCTCCAGCGCCTGTAAAGCATCTTCTTGCTCACCAAAGGTGTTGCGCGCTTGCGCCAGCGCTTGCTCGCACACATGCTGCTGCGTTAACGCATGTGCCAAATTGGCCTTGAGCGCCTCCATATTACTAATCGCCAAGGCCTGCTCGGTCTCAACCAGGCGGTGCTGCAAGTGTTGATGTTCTTGCTCATTTTGCGTTAGGCGTTGCTGCAAATCAGCGACCGCATTGCTCAGTAAGGTTTGCTCAAACACTTGCGCCTGATGCGCTTTTTCCGCCTGTTGCACCGTTTCACGCAAGTTAAAATAAGCCTGCTCGGCTTGTTGTTTATGTGTCTGCGCTTCGCGCGCGGCGTGCTCAAGCCCGGCAAACTGTGACTGGTGATGCATCACGCTGGCTTGTACTTGCGCAATTTCTGCGCTCAAAGCGGTGTGGCGGCTTTCAGTCTGAGCCATGTCTTGCTGTAAGGCCGTCTGTCGACGCACAGCATTGTCATAAGCCTGTTGCAGGCGTGACACCTGCATTTGCGTATCATGCATACTGGCCGTGATTTGCTTGATACGCTGGTGACTGTGTTGTTGTTGCTGGCGAGCCGCTTGCAAGCTGGCCTCAAGCAATTGCACCTGCTGCTGCGCAGCCGTCACAGCTGCCTGCGACTCACTAAAGTGCACTTGCAGGGTATCCAATTGCTGCTGCCGCTCAAGCACACCCTGTATTTGATTTTGTCGACCATGAAACACAGCGCTATGGCGTTGGTAAACATCACCGCTCTTGGTCAGCAAACTCACGCCCACTGGCAACTGGGATTGATAGCGCGCTAGCTGTTGTACATCCTCCAGCACATAGATGCCCGCCAGCCAGTGCTGCAAAGCAGCTGATGCCTCTGCCTGCTTAATCGTCAACAAGCTGTATAAACTAGGTAAATCGTGCCATTGCGTTGGCAAGGCTTCTGTCGCTGATGCGGCTTGGGCCACCGCCAGCGCGGCTTGCGGATGTGGCAATTGCGACCAGTCGCTGAGCGTTTCCGGCAATAAGGCATTGAGTTTATGTCCCAGAAATGCCTCCAGCGCAGGTTGCCATTGGCTAGCGATCTGTATGGCCTGCCATAGTCGCGGCGCCGATTGCATGCCTGTTTTCTGCAGCCATGGCCCGAGTTGCTGATCCTGCTTGATGCTTTGCTGTAACTTGTGCAGCGACTGAATTTCGGCCTCTTGCTGATGTAAGGCACGTTGCGCCTGTTGCCAGCGATGACGCGCCTCTTGCAATGCCTGCTGTTGCGCGGCTTCTTCTGCCCGCAACAGCGTCAATTGCGACTCCTCATGCTGTAAAGCCGATTGCTGCTCAGCAAGCTGCTGCTGAAGCACATCCAAGGCCTGCATGTCCGGCAATGCCCACTGCCCCAGCTCTTGCTGCAATTGCTGCTGGCGTTGCGTGACGTCGGTCAGGTTGCGTTGGATAAAATTCACATTATTCTGTTCAAGCTGCATCTGCTGACGGCTCTGCTGTACCGCCTGCTGCGCCTGATTCGCCACTTGCTGAATGGCCTGTAACTGGCTCGCCTGTTCAGGCAAGCCTTGCTGCAAAGTGTGCAAATGCAGCACATGCTGCTCCACGGCACCTGCAGCGCTGGCCAAGGCTGCTGTTTTTTCAGTGAGCTGACTGTTTAATTGTTGCTGTTGCTGGCTTCTATGCTCCATCTGCCGCAATAATTGCTGCTGCTCTTGCAACAAGCGATCCCTTGCCTCTTCAGACTGCTTGACCTGTAAGCCAAGGTGAGACACCTGCGAATTCACTTCATAAAATGCCGCTTGTGCAGCGTGCAACTGGCTTGAAGTTTCTTGATGCTGCTGGCGCGCCTGCTCAAGCTGCAACTCGTGATTGCGTAAACCAGCCATTTGCGCCTCAAGCGCATTCACCGCTTGCTCAACGACCTGTGAGGCCGCCTCATGCGCCAGCACGGCATCGCGCTTGCGTAACCACCACCATTGCGCCTCGGCTAATTGGTGCGCTTGCTGCAAGGCATGAAAGTTCTGTGTGACCAGCGCTTGCGCCTCCAGCTTGATAATCTGCTTGTTCATTTCACGCGAAATATCTTCTACGCGTTCAAGATTTTCGCGCGTATCCCGCAGCCGTAACTCAGTCTCACGCCGACGCTCTTTATACTTGCTAATGCCCGCCGCTTCTTCCAGAAACACGCGTAGCTCTTCTGGCCTCGCCTCAACAATGCGCGAAATCGTGTTTTGGCCGATAATGGCATAGGCACGGCCGCCTAGACCAGTGCCTAAAAATAAATCGGCAACATCACGTCTACGTACCGCCATATTATTGATGTAATACGTAGAGCCTTTATCGCGCTCGATCACACGCTTGACGGCAATCTCGGCATATTGGCTCCATTCGCCATGGGCACCGCCAAGACTATTATCAAAAATCAGCTCAACACTGGCACGGGAGATCGGTTTACGGTTAGCCGAGCCGTTAAAAATCACGGCATCCATGGCATCTGCACGCATTTCCCTGGCGGAGGATTCCCCCAGCACCCAGCGTACCGACTCCATGACATTTGATTTGCCACAGCCATTGGGGCCGACCACGCCCACACGCTGCCCGTGCAGATGTATGGTGGTCGGATCGACAAAAGACTTGAACCCCGCAAGTTTTAAATGTGTCAGACGCAAAGTAAGAAAAACGCTTATAAGAATTTGAATGATTGCTTAAGCGTTATAATACCCATTTTTACCCAGAAACCATCAATAAACATGAGTGCGATGAACGAACATTTACTTGGCGGCAAACCGACAGCCCAACCAGTGAAAACACTGGAAACCTTTGATAACCCGAATCCTCACCGTGATTTCCATATTCACATGGAAATCCCTGAATTCACCTGCCTGTGCCCAAAAACCGGTCAGCCAGACTTTGCCATCATTTACCTGGACTATATTCCTAACAAGCTGTGTGTGGAATTAAAAAGCCTGAAGCTATATATGTGGTCATTCCGCGACGAAGGCTGCTTTCATGAAGCCGTGACCAATCAAATTCTGGATGATCTGGTCAGCGCGATTGATCCAAAATTCATGCGCGTCACTGCCAAATTTTATGTGCGTGGCGGCATCTTTACCAATGTCGTCGCAGAGCATCGCGCAGCAGGTTGGCAGCCACAACCCTATGTCGAGTTATCGCAGTTTTCTGCGCAAAGTAATATCCGCGGATAAATCCAAGCAATGATAGAAATAACAAGCCCGGCAGTGCCGGGCTTTTTTATGATGTTGACTAAACGACAGTCACCTTTTAGTGCGTTTCAAGCTTCATATAGACTTCTTCATCGGCGACCATATCTAATACTTTCTCGGTAAACGCCTCAGAACATTCGCTAGACCACTCAGCCTCTTCAGTGAAGTCTCTGGTCAACATCGGCAAAAAGCTCATGTGCATGTATTGCCCATCGTCCATTTTAATCGCTTGCACCTGGTCTGGATGCTCGACCAAATCCCAGCTTTCAGGAATATCTAACTCCACTTGGATAGTGACTAATAATTTTCTCATGTTGTTTCCTTGTTTGGGTAAGGTTGAATGACTAGCCACTGCAGGGATTGTTCAAGTTGATCAGCACAGGCTACTCATGTGATAAAGCGTCACCTACAGATGATAATACTGCCTAGGCCGCAGCACAAACGCATTTAACCTCACGGAAAAATCCCTGAGGTTTTCATGTACAAAGGCACTATTAAGATAGCATCAAAAAAAACAATAAAGGAAGCAGCTTGGTGCGACAGATGACGACATATTGCTTTTCTAAATACTTTGAATTTAAAGCTAGAAATCACGTAAGTGATTTTTGGCGTCCCCACGGGGATTCGAACCCCGGTCGCCTCCGTGAAAGGGAGGTGTCCTAGGCCTCTAGACGATGGGGACCTAAGAAATTTAACAACCTCAACATTATACCAGTTTTTCAAATAATTAAAATATTTATTTTTTAAAAAATTCAATATTTTCAATCACTTGGTGGAGATAAGCGGGATCGAACCGCTGACCTCTTGCATGCCATGCAAGCGCTCTCCCAGCTGAGCTATACCCCCGAATCTCTGGTAATGCTGCTCTTCGTTTTGCAGTGCAATTCAAAGAAGGCGCCATATTAATGATGGCTAGAAGTCTTGTCAACGGCTTTCACGACAAAACATGAAAAAAACTTCATATCGTTTTATTTGGCGCCCTGACCTGCTGAAAAAAGCAGCAGGTCAGCTGCTAACATAAGTGCTATTTGAGATAAGGTTTGATCTTGCTTATGATCTCTTCGCTCTCAGGCCGCGTCATGCTATTGAATGAATAAACTTTCTGGCCGCCTGGCAAGATCACATATTTGTAAAAATTCCATTGCGGTGCCTGGCCGGTTTGTTTGATTAATTGCTGATACAAGGGATTGGCCGTGCTGCCAGCCACACTGGATTTTTCAACCATGGGAAACTTGACTGAATACGTCAGCTTGCAAAAATCGCCAATTTGCTTGTTATTCCCTGGCTCTTGCCTGAAGTCATTTGACGGAAAGCCAATCACGACCAGACCTTTGTCCTTATATTGTTCATATAAGGCCTCCAGCGCCTCAAACTGGGGCGTAAAGCCACATTTACTGGCGGTGTTCACAATCAGGATGGGTTTGTCCTGAAATTGACAAAAATCGACAGTCTGCCCCTGCAACGTTTTAAATTGGTGCTGATATAGCGGCGCACAGTCAGCCTGCGCCAACGAATAGCTGCCTAAGCTTAATAACATGAATATCACACCGCGCATTGCATCTCTCCTGAGTCTTATGTTTATGTTGTGCCTTTACAGACAATCAGTTAGCTTGATTGTTCTGTATGAATGACGCATATTTTACTTTTTTTAATAGTTGCCGTTAATAAAAATGTAAGGAACAAAAATGATCATTGGCATAGTCTATGCTAATGCTTTACCAAGAACAGCAAGGACTGACATGTTTGAGTAAGTTAATGATGTACTGGGAGATCACCATGTTACAAAAAGCAACGCCTACCGACAAATTTAAAAAAATTGACCAAATGCTGGAAGATTTTGCTGGCGATGAAGTCGATGACTTTGAGTCCAGCTACGGCAATTATGAAAAGAGCCACAAGCACTACTCTGCGGATGAAGATGTTCTGATGAATATTGACGACCTGTATTAATCAGCCCGACAGTATGCATGCAGGCCAAGAGCGCCTGATGTCATCATCACGCAACTCGCACGCAAAGATGACTGGTATTACTTTTGTTTAGCTGTGTTGTCAGGTTACTGATATATCGTTGCCTGATATAATACGCGGATGGAAATTACTACACGCTTGGAATTTGATGCTGGACATCGCATTCCTGATCACAAAAGCCAATGCCGCAATTTGCACGGCCACCGTTACGCCATAGAGATTACCCTCTCGGGTGAGATCATCAATGCTGAGCATGCCTCAGAAAATGGCATGGTGATGGACTTCGCCGACGTTAAACGGATTGCACGTGAAACCATTGTTGACCGCTGGGACCATGCTTTTCTGGTCTACCAGGGGGACGTGGCAGTGCTGGATTTCTTAAATAGCCTGCCCAATCACAAAACCATTATCTTCCCGACCATTCCGACAGCCGAAAACATGGCTGCGGAAGCATTCAGGTTACTCAAAGCACAATATACTGACACTTTTGGCAATCATCTCAAGCTTATGAAAGTCAGGCTCTACGAAACGCCCAATAGCTGGACGGATGCGTTTGACGCTACTTAATGTTGCTTTGGCTTAATTAGCCGTTCTAATTAATCAGCCACACTCACCACTAACTCAGCCATCACCTGATTCAAGGCGATAGACCACTCAGGCAAGGTCACACCAAACATTTGCTCAAGCTTAGCTGTAGTCAGCCTTGAATTTGCCGGGCGTTTGGCGGGTGTTGGATATTCGGCTGTAGCAATCGGCGCAATCTCTTTCACCGCCAATGCGGGCCAGCCACGCAAAGCTTCCAATGCTCGGTACTGCGCCACAATTTCACTGGTAAAACCAAACCAGGAGGTTTCCCCGCGATTGACCAGATGATACACACCGGTTTGCGCTGCATCTTCCGGATGCCAGCGTGTGACTAATTCTGTCACCGCCCTGGCGATGGCAATATCCGCCGTCGGTGCCCCATATTGGTCTGCCACAATGCGCAGGTTTTCACGCGCTTGGGCCAGGCGGATAATCGTTTTGAGAAAGTTTTTGCCATAGCTGCCATAGACCCAACTGGTGCGCAAAATCAGGTGCGGCAATCCAACGTGTCTAATGGCCTCCTCACCAGCCAGTTTGCTAGCACCATAGACGCTGAGCGGGTTGACAGCATCATCTTCTGTATAAACGCCATTTTTTGTGCCGTCATAGACATAGTCTGTTGAAAAATGAATCAGCCCGATCTTTAGTCTTGCCGCTTCTTCGGCCAGTACGCCTGCCGCGGTCGCGTTAATCGCATCAGCCAATTCACGCTCAGACTCGGCTTTATCGACCGCCGTATACGCTGCCGGATTAATAATCAAATCTGGCGCAATGTCGCGCACCACACGCCGGATGTGCTCAGGCTGCGTTAAATCCAGTTGTTGGCGATCACAAGCCACCACCTGCCACTCATCGGCCAGCTCTAAGGCCAATTGCTGTTGTAATGCGTGACCAACTTGACCGCTGACGCCGGTTAATAGAATTTTTTTCATGACGACATTAACACTGTTCAAATCGCATCAAATTTAGGTGCCTCTGCCCACGACAATCCTTGCTGGTCTTTGGCTGACAAGCTAGGCGCCTGCGCTAATGGCCACTGCACGCCAACCTTAGCGTCATCCCACTTTAAGCAGGCCTCATGCTGCGGCGCATAATAGTCCGTGGTTTTATACAGAAAGTCTGCCGTGTCTGACAGTACGACGAAACCATGAGCAAACCCAGGCGGAATCCACAATTGACGGTGATTATCTCCACTCAAATGCGCGCCTGTCCACTGGCCAAAGGTCGCTGAGTGGCTACGCATATCAACTGCCACGTCAAACACCTCGCCTTGCACCACGCGCACCAGTTTGCCCTGCGGCTGTTGTATCTGGTAATGCAGGCCGCGCAACACGCCTTTGCCAGAGCGCGAATGGTTATCTTGCACAAATTGTACATCGAGCCCGGTGCAGTTTTTAAAGGTGTTGGCATTAAAGCTTTCCAGAAAAAAACCACGCGCATCGCCAAAGAGTTTGGGCTCCAGAATCAACACCTCTGGAATCGTTGTTGCCACCACCTGCATCAAAACACCTGCTCTTTAAGAATCTGTTTCAAATACTGTCCATAGCCATTTTTGGCGTATTTATCCGCCAATTTATCCAGTTGTTCGGCATTGATAAAGCCCTGGCGATAGGCAATCTCTTCCAGGCAAGCAATTTTCAAGCCCTGGCGTTTTTCTATGGTTTGAATAAAGCCGCTCGCCTCCAGCAAAGACTCGTGCGTGCCAGTATCCAGCCAGGCCATGCCACGCCCCATCACTTCAACGTTGAGGTCGCCCCAAGCCAGGTACTGTTTATTGACGTCGGTAATTTCCAGCTCACCACGTGGGGATGGTTTGAGATTTTTGGCAATCTCGACCACACGCTGATCGTAAAAATATAGGCCAGTCACTGCGTAGCGGGATTTTGGCTGGGTCGGTTTTTCTTCCAGGCTAATGGCGGTGCCTTGTGCATCAAACTCGACCACGCCATAGCGTTCAGGATCATTCACCGGGTAGGCAAACACCGTGGCGCCCTGCGCGCGCTGCCCGGCCGCCATCGCCATGGTCCCCAGCTCATGACCATAAAAAATATTATCACCCAGCACCAGCGCGCTGGTATCGTTGCCAATAAAAGATTCGCCCAAAATAAATGCTTGCGCCAGGCCATCTGGGGAGGGTTGTATCTGATACTCAATCCGCATGCCCCACTGGCTGCCATCGCCGAGTAATTCTTTAAAGCGTGGCGTATCCATGGGCGTAGAAATAATCAGCACTTCTCGTATGCCAGCCAGCATGAGTGCCGACAACGGGTAGTAAATCATGGGTTTGTCATACACTGGCAATAACTGCTTGGAAACCACCTGTGTCACCGGGTATAAACGCGTGCCGGAGCCCCCTGCCAATACAATGCCTTTTCTTGCCATTATGCGAGCTCCTCTCCACGTTCGTGGTAATTTTTGTTGAGCCAATGCTGATATTCACCGCTAGTAACGCGCGCGACCCATTCATGATGTTGCAGATACCAGCGCACCGTTTTACGAATACCGGTTTCAAAGGTCTCTTGCGGCTTCCAGCCTAATGTTTGTTCAACTTTAGTGGCATCAATCGCATAGCGTGCATCATGCCCTGGCCTATCCTTGACGAAAATCATCTGGTCGCGATAACTACCTTGGGCTTTAGGGCGCTCCTGGTCCAAAATATCGCAAAGAGTATGCACGACTTCGAGGTTGGTTTTTTCGTTCCAGCCGCCGATATTGTAGGTCTCGCCTGGCGTACCTTTAGCCAATACTTCACGAATCGCACTGCAATGGTCTTCTACATATAGCCAGTCGCGGATATTGCTGCCGTTGCCATAAATAGGCAATGGTTGGCCAGACAAGGCATTGTGGATCACTAGCGGAATCAACTTCTCAGGGAAGTGATACGGACCGTAATTGTTAGAACAGTTGGTCGTCAGCGTGGGTAAGCCATAGGTATGGTGATAGGCACGGACCAGATGATCAGAGGCCGCTTTTGAGGCTGAATACGGGCTATTGGGCTGGTAGGTATTGGTTTCTTTAAACGCTGGATCAGTCGGCCCCAGCGAGCCGTACACTTCGTCTGTAGAGACATGCAGAAAACGGAACTGCTGTTGCTCGTCTACCGGCAAGGCCTGCCAATAAGCGCGTACCTCTTCCAGTAAATTAAAAGTACCAACGACATTGGTTTGAATAAACGCATCCGGCCCATGAATGGAGCGGTCAACATGGCTCTCAGCCGCAAAATTAAGGACCGCGCGTGGCCGGTGCGTTTCCAGCAAGCTTTTCACAGCGGCACGATCACCAATATCCGCATGCACAAATATATGCTGAGGATGTTGGCTGATGTCGGCCAGGTTTTCCATGTTGCCAGCATAGGTCAGCTTATCCAGATTGATCACGGTCCCCAATTGGTGCCTGACCCAGGCATTGACAAAATTGCTGCCAATAAAACCGGCGCCGCCGGTCACTACAATGGTTTCTGTGAGCATAAAAGACCTACATTCAAAGTGATTGTGCTGATTGATATTTGTTTAATACTAGCGCAGCAGTAAGCGTTTCAAATACTTGATCAACACAGATGACACCACGTTAATCAAGATTGACTGCCTTACCAGCTTGTTGCGCCAGCCTTGGCCAAGCCGGCGATGTATTGTTGATGCGCGGCCAACTCCTCTTCATCTGCAGGCAACAACTTTAAGGCAGAAAAATCTACCGACAGAGTTACCTGCGTTGCTTGCTCGACCGGACTGGATAACTCCATGAGCAAACTCTCCTGGCCGCGCGTCATGGCGATATAGACTTCAGCCAGCAACTCCGCATCCAGCAACGCGCCGTGCAAAGTACGCTGCGAGTTATCAATACCAAAGTGTCGGCACAAGGCATCCAGGTTGTTACGTTGGCCTGGCCGCATGTCCTTGGCCATTTTCAAGGTATCGATAATACCGCTGACATAAGTTTCCAGCTTATCCTGGCCGAGTTTGGCGAGCTCCATATTCAAAAAGCCAACATCAAACGGCGCATTATGGATAATCAACTCGGCACCACGGATAAACGCAATAAATTCTGCGGCAATGCTTGCAAACAAAGGCTTGTCTTGCAAAAACTCTAGCGAAATACCATGCACCTCTTGCGCACCGGGGTCAATCTCGCGCTCTGGGTTGATATAAATATGGAAATGACGCTGGGTCGGTCTGCGATTAAAAATTTCCACCGCGGCAATTTCAATAATGCGATGCCCCTGGTCTGGATATAAACCGGTGGTTTCCGTATCGAGAAAAATCTGTCTCATCAATCAGTCCTTTTAACTCGCCGCCACGGTCAGCACGCCCTGATTAGCCAATGCATCGGCGCGTTCATTGCCTTCATTGCCCGCATGGCCCTTTACCCAGATCCATTCGATCTGGTGCGTGGCCGCCAATCCATCCAGTATCTGCCATAAGTCGGCATTCTTGACTGGCTTTTTATCCGCCGTACGCCACTGTTTCTTTTTCCAGCCTGCCAGCCACTCTGTCATGCCTTTTTGCACATAACTAGAGTCGGTATACACCTTCACTTGTGAGGGTTTTTTCAATGCTTGCAGCCCTTGAATCACTGCCGTCATTTCCATGCGGTTATTGGTGGTGAGCGCCTCACCGCCACACAGTGACTTTTCGTGTTCACCCGCTTTGAGCCAAACGCCCCAGCCCCCGACGCCTGGGTTGCCCTTGCAGGCGCCATCAGCGTACATTTCTATCCATTGTTGAGTCGACATCCGCGCATTCTAACTGTTTTTGCACTTGTTTTTGTATGCTGGATTGGCCTTTTCGCACCTGCAAGGCGTGGTTAAGCGGCGATTTTTTCCATTCTGGTTTGAGCAAACGGACATTTAACACTCTCTTTTTCGCCACCAAAAAATACACGCCACCAGTCATACCACAAGTGTGGCGACCCCAGCGCTCAAGCCAAGATTGTCGTGCTAGCCATAGCGGATCATTAATGGGTAAAGCGTGAATCAAGCTACCACTGTGCACAACGTCAAAGCCAAGCACATTCAGCCAATCGCGTATACGCCAGGCGGTGAACAGGCGTTGAAAGTGACCAGCCTCTTTAAACTGACCGACACGCGCACGCACACCCAAGCCACTCACTGGCGTCACGCCTGTCAGCACCAGCGTGCCTTCGGGCACCAGCACGCGGAACACTTCGCGCAGGGTTTGTTGCGGGTCAGCACATTGTTCTAGCACATGCGGCATGCACACCAGGTCGACTGACTGCTCGGCAAACGGTAAAAACTCGCTTTCACACAGCAGCGATGCATTGGGCGTGCCGCTGAGCTGCAAAGAGTGTTTATAGGGGATGCGACAATGCTCAAGCAAGTCATGGGTCGGCCAGCCGATCTGCAAGGCGTGAAAACCAAACACATCAGCCACGGTTTGCGCATATCGCGGAATCTCGTGCTGCGCAATATATCGGCCCAACGCTATCGCATCAAAAGTGGCCGCACTCGAGGTAACAGGCTGGCTGGATTGCAAGAGTAACTCCCAAAAATGCCAGAAATAACACTAATCAAAAATAACACGCTACAAATAAACCTAAAGCGATCAAACAAGCAGTTAAACACGATTGTGCCTTGACAAGCATGACCATTTTTTTCAATGATGCGGGATGCACGACACTTCTGCAAGCCTAGCGATCAGCGCACTGCCCGCTTTTAGCGATAATTATTTATGGCTGATTCACTGCGGCCAGCATGCCCTGGTGGTCGACCCTGGCGATGCCGAAGTGGTAGAACAAGCGTTACAAGCTCACCAGTTGCAGCTAGTCGGCATCTTGCTGACCCACCACCACTCTGACCATGTTGGCGGTGCCGCCGTGCTAGAACAGCACTGGCAGTGCCCGGTCTACGCACCCTACAGTGATTTGCCGGTCTACCGCGCCTTGAAAGCCAGCCGCGTGCAACAAGGCGACCAGATCCACTTTAGCCACTTTGGCACACTCACGATTGACGTGCTATCGTTGCCAGGCCATACGCTGGACCATATCGCCTACTACCTTAATCGTCAGCACTTGTTTAGCGGTGACGTGCTGTTTGGTGCTGGCTGCGGCCGCCTGTTTGAGGGCACGCCGTCACAAATGCATGCCTCATTGCAACAAATCGCCGCCCTGCCCACTACCACGCTGATTTATCCTGCACATGAGTACACAGCGCACAACATTGCTTTTGCGCAAACGGTGGACCCTGACAACCCGGAGTTGCAACAACGTGCGCAAGACACGGCAGCCTTACGCGCCAGAGAACGACCAACACTGCCGACCACCCTCGCCCTGGAACTAGCCACCAATCCCTTTTTGCGTTGCGAGGCATTGTCACAGCTGCCTGCGTTTTTAGATTGGCCCGCACTGGATGTCTTTACCGAACTACGCGCACGCCGCAACCAATTCTAGGCATGGCGCGCACAAGCCAGCTTGCACACACAAAGCCCGCACCGTCGCAAGGGCTTGTCTCACTGAAAAATTAACGTAGAATGATGTCCTCTTTCAAGCGCTTGTGTGCGTTACGTCAATCACGTGCTGGTTGGCATGGCCTTAGCGGCCACCCGGTTTATCAATGCATGTGCAAGTTATTCCAAGGATCAGCTTGTGCAACAGCCTCAGGATTAAGTATTACCGTCATGCGTTTTAAAAAATTATTGCTATGTGCTGCACTCTCAGCCTTTCCATTACTGGCATTGGCTGAATATGTAGAGCCAGCCAATATGTCGGATGACAACGGCAGTTATGATGAGAGTTATGGCGGCCCGGACACAGAAAATTATAATTCCAGCTACCAGTTTGAAGACTCACTAACCCTGCAGGACAGCCTGTGGGATCGCGTGCGTGACGGCTTTAATATGCCGGACATCGACTCCACCTACACCAACAAGCACGAGCAATGGTATGCCTCGCGCCCGGACTATGTGTCACGCATGCTGGAGCGCAGCAAAAAATATCTTTACCATATTGTGGTTGAAGTTGAAAAAAGAGGCATGCCGACCGAAATTGCCCTGCTGCCCATGATTGAAAGCGGCTTTAACCCGAAGGCGCTTTCTACCAGCAAAGCCTCAGGCATCTGGCAGTTTATTCCTTCCACCGGTAAGGATTTTGGCCTCAAGCAAAATTACTGGAAAGACTCGCGTAAAGACGTCACGGCAGCCACCCAAGCGGCACTCAATTACCTGCAAAAGCTCTATACCATGTTTGGTGCGTGGGACCTGGCACTCGCCGCTTACAACGCTGGTGAAGGTACCGTGGCACGCGCAATTGAGCGCAACCGCCAGCTAGGGCTGCCCACTGATTACCAGCATTTGTCTTTGCCAGACGAAACCCGCAATTACGTACCTAAATTGCAGGCGATTAAAAACATTATTTTTCGCCCTGAAAATTATGGTTTAACGCTCAACGAGATTCCTAACAAGCCGTATTTCACCACCGTGCAAGCGCCGAACAAGATTGACGCCAAACTGGCTGCGGAACTGGCGGGGATTTCACTGGAAGAATTTAATGCGTTAAATCCCAGCTTTACGCGCCCCGTGCTGATTACCGAAAACAGCTATCAAAAGCTATTACTGCCCACCTGGGCGGCCAGCAACTTCACCAACAACCTCAGTGGTTATAACCGCCCATTGTCTAATTGGCATAGCTACCAGCCCAAGCGTGGTGAGCGCCTGGGCGCCATTGCCAGCCAGTTTGGCATCAGTATTTATGAACTAAGCGCGACCAATAACCTCAAACCCAACCGTAATCTCATCGTGCGTAGGCCGTTGCTGGTCCCTGCCAGTGTGCAATCAGGGCTGACCCGGCCGATTGATGTCGCGGCCATGGCACAATTGCCGATTGAGATACCGGTTGAAAGAGAATCGTCGAGTAAATCGAGTGCTATCTCGCACAAGGTTAAACAAGGTGATACATTGGCAAAACTGGCGAAACGTTACGGCATCAGCAGTAAACAGATCATGCAACAAAATCATCTGAAATCGAAGAATCTGGCGGTTGGCCAGGTGTTGCAGCTGGAAAAACAGGAAAGTAACTCTAGTAGCAGTGGCCAGTCTCGCAGCTCAAAAAGCAGTGCTAATACTAGTCATAAAAGAACATCGGCTTCAAGCAAAAAGCAATCCAGTGCGCAGTCTTCTTCGCACAAAAAGACAAGTACTTCGCATAGTAAAAAAACCAAATAGACTAAACACTGACACGGCCACCCACCATGACCCATCGACCATTGCCCGGTATGCATTTCAATTGCACCACAGCGCATGCGTTGGCGGGTCAGCGGCTGATCTTGGGCCTGCTGTGTAGTGGGCTGATTGCCTGTAGCCCTGAGTCAGAGGGCCCGCAGACAGCAGCACTAAACCAAACCTATCCTGCCCAGCCTGGTGGCACCATGATCAGCGCCATGCCGTCAGACCCGAGTGGCATGATAGGCATGGTGGCTGGCGAATCGGCCTCACTGGCGATCGGCGCCAACCTGTTTAACTCCCTGCTCAAATATGACCAGCACTTGGACCTCGCTGGAGAGCTGGCGGCCGCCTGGCAAGTGGCTGATGACAAAAAAACCATTACCTTTAAGCTTAAACCTGGTTTGCAATGGGCGGATGGCAAACCGCTGACCAGTGCCGATGTGCTGTTTACGTGGCAACTGATTACTGACGAAAAAACGCATAGCCCGTACGCGTCTGACTACCAGTTGGTCACCAAGGCAGAAGCGCCTGATGCACAGACGTTTATTGTGCATTATTCACAGCCGTTTGCACCGGCCCTAGAAAGCTGGGCCAGCCTGCAAGTGCTCCCCAAACACAAACTGGCCGGGCAGGATATCCACACCACCAGTTTTGCGCAAAAACCATTGAGCAGCCATTACTACCAGTTAAAAGAATGGCGGCATGGCGAATATATCAAACTCGAAAAAAACCCTAAATCAGTGCTAGGACCTGCCAATATTGATCAATTAATTGAACGTATTATCCCGGATCCGGCGGCGCAGTTTCTGGAGCTGATGGCGGACAACATCGACAGCATGACGCTGGACCCGATTACCTATGCGCGCATTATCCCGTCGCGCCCGGCGCTGCAGGCCAGATTGAATCAGTATAAAGAGCTAGGCAACAGCTACACTTACCTTGGTTTTAACCTTAAACGCAAACCGTTTGACGACGTGCGTGTGCGCAAAGCGATTAATTACGCCATAGACAAACAAGAGATTATCGACGGCGTGTATCTCGGCCTGGGTATTGCCATTGCCTCGCCCTACAAGCCTGGCACGCGCTGGAGCAATCCCAACTTGACGCCCTACCCGTTTGACCCGGCCAAAGCCAAGCAATTACTGGCCGAAGCCGGTTATACAGACACCAATGGTGACGGTATTGTCGAGCGCAACGGCAAACCGTTGTCTTTTGAGGTGCTGACCAACCTCGGTAATAAACAGCGTGAAAAAACGGCCGTGATTATCCAGCGCCGTTTAAAAGAAGTCGGCATTGATACGCGTATCCGTACCCTGGAATGGGCCAGCCTGCTCACAAACTTTATCAAACCTGGTGACTTTGACGCGGTGGTAATGGGCTGGGGCTTGGGCCTGGACCCTGACCAATACTCGATCTGGCACTCCAGCCAGCAAGGCCCGGGCCAGTTTAACTTTATTGGTTACAACAACCCTGCTGTTGATCAATTACTGGAACAAGGCCGCCTGGAGTTTGACCCACAAAAACGCATGCAGATTTACCATGATTTCGCCAAAAGGCTTTATGACGATAGCCCACTGGTGTATTTGTCTGCCGGTTATGGCCTGACCGCTATCCACAAACGCGTGCAAGGCATTATGCACCCGGTGCCACCCGCCGGGGTGAGTTATGATTCACAAAAATGGTATATTCCTGAGCCGCTCAGGCGCACGCAAATACAGGCAGAATAAGCATGCTTCATTATTTAGTCAGACGTATATTGTGGATGATTCCGATGCTAATCGGCATCAGTCTGATTTCTTTTTTAATCATGCACCTGGCTCCGGGCGACATCACCAGCACCGAGGCCGCCTTTGACCCTAAATCATCTGAAGAGTCTCGCCAAAAGCTGCGCGAACTCTATCACCTGGACAAACCCATCATCGTCCAATATGGGCTCTGGCTGGAGCGCATGGTGCACCTCGATTTTGGCCACTCGTTTGCCAGCCACCAAAAACCGGTGTTTTGGGCAGAAACCGATAAAGACGGCAACACCACGCCTGGCATGATTCAGGAAGCGCTACCCATCACCCTGCTGATGAATATTGTTGGCCTGCTGCTCACCTTAACCCTGGCCGTACCGTTGGGTGTTATCGCGGCCAAACAATATGGCCGCTGGCCAGACCGTAGCATTACGCTGTTTAACTTTATCGGCTTCTCTATCCCCGGCTTTTGGCTGTCTTTACTGCTCATGTATTGGCTGGGTGTCATACACCCGTGGTTTCCGATTTCTGGTTTGCACAGCCTGAATTATGCTCAGTTGGATGCCTGGCAAAAAGCGCAAGACCTGTTGATGCACTTATTCTTGCCTGTGGTCATTCCGGCCATCACAGGCCTGGCCGGGGTCACTATGTTTGTGAAAAACGGCATGCTGGACGTGCTCAGCCAGGACTTCGTCACCACTGCACGCGCCAAAGGCCTCAGTGACCGCACGGTCACCTATCGACACGCCTTGCGTAATGCCCTGCTGCCACTAATTACCCTGGTCGGCTTATCACTGCCAGGCCTGATTGGCGGCTCAGTGATTGCCGAAACGATTTTTGCCATCCCCGGCATGGGTAAACTGTTTTATGACGCCGTCATGATGCGTGACTTTCCGGTGGTGATGGGCATCCTCACCATCGGCTCAGCGCTCACGCTGATGGGTAACCTGCTGGCAGACCTCGCTTATACCTGGGCAGATCCGCGTCTGCGCAGAGGCGTCATGCCACAACGCTAGGCAAACAATACGCGAGGCAACACAGACACTATGCAAAAACTCCTGCAAAATCCGCTCGCCGTCACCGGGCTCTGTTTAATTGGCATCATTTTATTGCTAGCACTGCTTGCACCGTGGATCGCGCCGTATGACCCCGATGCAGTACAAGTCAAACAAATTCTGATTGGCCCTTCTGCTGAACACTGGATGGGCACCGATGGCCTCGGCCGCGATGTCTGGAGCCGTATGCTGTTTGGCGGGCGCGTGTCTTTGCTGGTGGGATTGGTCGCGGTGGGTATTTCCACGGCCATCGGTGTGATCTTGGGCGCCCTGGCGGGTTACTACCGCGGCTGGGTAGACACTGTCATCATGCGCCTGGTCGACATCATGCTCTCCATCCCCAGTTTTTTCCTCATCCTGGCGGTGATTGCCTTTTTAAGCCCGTCGATTACCAATGTCATGATTGTGATCGGCCTCACCTCGTGGATGAGTGTCACGCGCTTGGTCAGGGCTGAGTTTTTAAGCCTGACTCAACGTGAATTTGTCGCTGCCTCAACCGCCCTCGGCGCGCAAGACTGGCGGGTGATTTTTAAACACTGCCTGCCCAACAGCCTAACGCCGGTACTCGTCAGCGTGGTGCTAGGCATTGCCAGTGCCGTGTTGCTTGAGTCTGGCCTCAGTTTTCTTGGTCTGGGCGTGCAGCCGCCACAAGCCTCGTGGGGCAATATCCTCACCGACGGCAAAGAGTATATCCAGTTTGCCTGGTGGCTCTCGCTCTACCCCGGACTTGCCATATTAATTACCGTGTTAGGGTATAATCTGCTCGGCGAAGGTCTGCGTGACGTGTTTGACCCGCGTTCCAACACCACACGCTAGCCGATTTAACTAACTACCTACCAAACAGGAACAAGCATGGCATTTCTTGCTGGAAAAAAAATTCTGATTGCCGGTTTGCTGAGCAACCGTTCAATCGCCTACGGCATTGCAGCCGCAATGAAACGTGAAGGGGCCGAACTGGCCTTCACCTATCAAGTCGACAAACACGAAAAGCGTGTACGCGACCTGGCCGCTGACTTCGACTCCAACATCGTTTTACCCTGTGACGTGGCCGAAGATGCACAAATCGACAATCTGTTCGTAGAATTGGCCAAAGTCTGGGATGGCCTCGATGGCTTGATACACTCGATCGCCTTCGTGCCTAAAGTCGCCCTGGATGGCGATTACCTGGACAACATCAGCCGCGAATACTTCCACATCGCGCATGACATCAGTTCCTACAGCTTCTCCGCCATGGCTAAAGCCGCCTACCCAATGATGCAAGGCCGTAACGGCAGCCTGCTCACACTGAGTTACCTGGGCGCCGAGCGCACCATGCCTAACTACAATGTCATGGGCGTCGCTAAAGCCAGCCTGGAGGCCAACGTGCGCTACCTGGCCCAAAGCCTAGGCCCACGTGGTATACGTGTCAACGCAGTATCCGCCGGTCCGATCAAAACGCTGGCCGCTTCCGGTATTGCTGACTTTGACAAAATGATCGGCTTTAACGAAAAACACGCAGCGCTGCGCCGCAACGTGACCATTGAAGAAGTCGGCAACGTCGCAGCCTTCTTATCGAGCGATCTGGCTTCTGGTGTGACGGGGGAAATCACCTATGTAGATGGTGGTATGAATATCACTGCTGCGGGTCAAATCGACTAAGTGGATTGCTGCAAACAAAAACGCCTGTTCTGTAAAGACAGGCGTTTTTTATGGCGGATAGGCGCTCTATCCCTAGGCAAAAATAACAAAAAAAGGTGCCATAAAATTAAAAAATTCATTGTTTTAAATCATAATAATATTTAAATATTATTGATATACACCACACTTAATAATTATCAAAATGCATGTTCATGACAATCACATTGAAGTCATTGTCACGCGTCCATACCATTGCTGCAGGGCGTGATTCGACAATTAAAAATAAAGTTTAGAAATAAGGTTTAGAAAAAAGTGCAGCGAACTGATCAAACCTGGTGACTTAAAGTGAGCAATTGTGACCAATCCTAAAAACACCCCTAAAACAATACGCAAACCAGCAAAGCTTCAACAGAGGGAACGGTCAACACAATCCAATCACGGCACACTGCAACTGCTTTTTGCCATGACCTTTCTTGCATGCGTGACCATTGCCATGCTGGCTGGCGAACTGCCTGAATTGGTTTTCTGGAGTTATTGGGTGGCAAGCGCCATAACATTCATCGTTTACAGACGAGATAAATCGGCTGCCATCCGTTACCAAAGTCGCACTCCAGAAAAAACCCTACACCTACTGGCATTGGTTGGCGGCTGGCCGGGGGCAATTTTGGCGCAAAGAGTATTTCGCCACAAATCCAAAAAACTGTCTTTTCAAATCATTTTTTCGGCAATGGTCATGCTTAACTGTTTGGCATTTGCCTGGCTGCTTTCGTCCCTAGGGGCGACTTTTCTTGGCTTGATCGTTCGTAGTATTTAAAACACCGAAAGCACCGCAATAAAAAAGGAGGGCAATGCCCTCCTTTTTTACTTCAGTACGCTTAATTATTCGTTATTTTTAGATAACAATACTTTCGCGTTGAACTGAATATCCTTTTTCGCTTTGAGTGAGCCGACATAAGCATGTGACATCTCATCACCCAGCGCTGCCTGATAGGCTTTAAACGCTCTGTCAGCGACATCAGGCTGATCTTTGAGCTTCTGACTTACCGCAATCACTTTAATCACGGTGTAACCCTTGTTAGCCTCGTTAAAACCGTAATAGGCTGGCAAGGCATGCGTATTGACCTTGAACACGTTACGCATCACACCATCGCTCAGGCCTTGAGCGTTTCTGCGGTCAATCGTCACTGGGGTGATCCAGTCAGTGTCGGTCGCTTTACCTGCTTTAAGATCGGCCAATAAGGCCTCGCCTTTTTGTTGTGCAAGTTTGCCTGCAGCTTCCACTTTCAATAGTGTCTCAATGCCGGCTTTCACCTCATCAAAGCTACGTGGGGCTTCTGGTGTGTATTCAACCACACGACCAGCCACCAAATTGTTTGGCGAAACTTCAACGGCTTCAGTGTTACGCTTTTCCTTCAGCACTTCATCTGAAAAAACCAGGCTTGCAAAACGATCACTCTTGAAGAACTTGGACACTTCTTCTTTGCTCATGGCCGGTGAGGTTTGTACTTGTACATTAAACTTCTTGGCAACAGGGTCCAGGCTACCGGATTGCTCGTACACGGTATTACCAAAGTCATCGGCCAGTTCTGCATATTTGGCTTGCGCCTTCTGGAACAGCAACTCAGCTTTGAGTTTGAGTTTTACAGACTCAAAGTCTGAGGACTCGCCGGTAATCCCAGTCAGCTTGATGATGTGGTAACCAAATTCTGATTCAACCAAGTCACTGATATCGCCCACTTTCATGGCAAAAGCAGCATCTTCAAATGGTTTGACCATGGCGCCACGGCCAAAGCTACCCAAGTCGCCACCCTTGCTGGCAGAACCCGTGTCTTGCGAATTTTCAATGGCCAGTTTTTCAAAGTTTTTAGGATTGGCTTTGGCTTGCTTGAGAATAGTTTCCGCTTTTTCTTTTGCCGCCGCTTTTTCCGCTGGCGTCGCCGTGCTGCTAACACCAATCAGAATGTGGCTGGCTTGACGCTGCTCATCGCCTTGCAACTTGGCAGCATTTTCGTCATAAAATTGCTTCACTTCTTCATCTGACGCACTCACCTGCCCCATTAAACCAGCAGCGGTCAATAACGCAAACTGCAGTTTCACTTTGGCTGGCGCAATGAATTTGGTTTTATGCTGGTTGTAATAGGCTTGAACCTGCTCTGGCGTCACGTTCACCTGGCTCATAAAGTCAGACACTTTCACGTCAGCAACGGTCACTTCACGTTGCTCAAATTCTGACATCAAAGATTGCTCAGCCACTTTTTTCGGCATAAACACCAGATTGGTCAGACCATCGCGAACTTGTTGTACGGCCAGATCCTTGCGCACGCTTTGTTCAAACTTGGCTGGGGTCAGCTTGTTTTGTGTCAGCAATTGATTATAAGTCTCTTCAGAGAACTTACCATTGCTTTGAAACTCAGGCATGCCCAGAATATGCTGGCTCAATTGCTCATCACTGATTCTGAAGCGGTAATCCTGCACCGCACCTTCTACCAAGCGGCGGGTAATAATGCCATCTAGCACAGACTGCTTAAAAGCCGGGCTTTCCAGCATGGCTGCATCGACTTTTTGGCCTTGTGACTGCAAATAGTTACGGGCATTCTCAACGGCATTTGAATACTCTTGCAATGAGATTTTCTGACCATCGACTTTAGCCACGGCGACCTGTCCACCTGCCTGATTTAAATAAGAGTCGATACCAAACAATGCAAACGGCACCACAATCAGTGCCAGAATGATTTTTGCCATCCATCCTTGTGTGTGTTTTCTTAATGCTTCCAACATTTTATGGTTTCCATTACCTGATTTTTACAACAGCAAACTATACCATAAACCTGCCAATATCGCCGGACTGAAGCCGAGTGCCTATAGACGAATGCTGACTTTGCTGGCGTGGTGAAAAACACCCGCCTTTTGACGGGAGGCTTACTATGGCATCAGCATGAATATGTTCACACGCGCTGTCGTCAGAAAATAAAGTATTGAATCACATGGCAGGGTTTGGTGTGTAAAAACACGCCAAACTAAAAGAGGGCATAAACAAGGCTGGTCGATTAGGGTTGGCTGGCCTGAAACCCTTGCAAGCTGAAAAGAAAAAAGCCCTGAATAAATCAGGGCTTTAATTTGGCGGAGCGGACGGGACTCGAACCCGCGACCCCCGGCGTGACAGGCCGGTATTCTAACCAACTGAACTACCGCTCCCGGTAATCGTTAAGCTGAAATTATAACACTGTTTATTATAAAATCAACAACTTTTTTTTAATTATTAACTTGCACTTAGCTTCACTTGTTAAAGTAAATTCTTAAGTGCAGTGTCACTCAAAAAATTAAGAGCGCATACTTCGCACTCTTAATTTAAATTGTTTGGTGGGTGCTAACGGGGTCGAACCGCTGACATTCGCCTTGTAAGGGCGACGCTCTACCAACTGAGCTAAGCACCCGTAACAACCACTGCGTGGTGCTACTGCTGGCAGAGCAACTAAAGCTGCTCAACCAAAGAATACTAGTTTACAGCATCTTTAAGACCTTTACCAGCCCTAAATTTAGGAGATTTAGCAGCTTTGATGTTAATTGTTGCGCCGGTACGCGGGTTACGGCCAGAACGTGCAGAACGCTCACCTACATAGAATGTACCAAAACCAATCAAGGTTACCAGATCACCTTTTTTTAATGCGCCGGAAATAGCCTCAGTTGTTGCATCCAGAGCACGAGCCGCTGCCGCTTTAGAAATACCAGCTGCACTTGCAATATGATCTATCAATTCTGATTTATTCACGTGTTTCCCCTATAACTAGTTAAAAAGACAGGTACATCCTGTACCGTCTTTATATCAAGCCGCAAAACGAGCTGTCAAGCGCTAATCCGGCCTTTTGACAATAATTCGCATCAATTTTACTAATGCGTGACAGCTTGCTCCGGATTCGCGTCGCCAGTAGCCACAATCTCTACAGCTGGCGCGGTGACGGCCAACGGTTTTGGCGCACTTTCAAGTGCCAAATCCAGCACCTGATCTATCCATTTGACGCAATGAATATCCAAGTCTTTTTTAATATTGGCCGGAATATCAACCAAATCTTTCTCGTTGGCCGAAGGAATCAGCACCGTCTTGATGCCACCTCTATGCGCAGCCAACAGCTTCTCTTTAAGCCCACCAATCGGCAACACTTCACCACGCAAGGTAATTTCACCCGTCATCGCGACATCTGCACGCGCCGGAATGCCAGTGAGTATGGAGACAATCGCTGTCGTCAGACCGATACCCGCACTTGGGCCATCTTTAGGCGTTGCCCCTTCTGGCAAGTGGATATGGATATCTTTTTTCTCGTAGAAATCGGTCGGAATCCCCAGGCCTTCTGAACGGCTGCGAACAACGCTCATGGCGGCTGTCACAGACTCTTGCATCACGTCACCCAGTTTACCTGTCGTAATGGTCTTACCTTTACCTGGCAAGGTCACTGCCTCAATCGTCAACAATTCACCACCCACCGAGGTCCAGGCCAAGCCAGTCACCTGCCCCACCTGATTTTCTTTGGCGGCTACACCGAAGTCATAGCGCTTGACGCCCAGGTATTGCTCAATGTTTTTGCTAGTGATATTGATTTTTTTAACTGTTTTGGTTTTGCCTTTGGCCAGCAATTGCTCTTTAACGGCCTTACGGCAAATTTTAGCGATCTCTTGCTCAAGACGACGTACACCGGCTTCTCGCGTGTAATAGCGCACAATATCGCGCAACACGCTCTCAGCCACGGCAATGTCAGTGGACTTGAGTGCATGCGCCTTCAGTTGCTTAGGCAACAGGTAGCGCTGTGCGATATTGATCTTTTCGTCTTCGGTATACCCAGACAAACGGATGATTTCCATGCGATCCAACAATGGCTCAGGAATATTCATGCTGTTGGCAGTTGCCACAAACATGACGTCGCTCAAGTCATAGTCGACTTCAACATAGTGATCGGCAAAGGTATGGTTTTGCTCCGGGTCCAGCACTTCTAACAACGCAGAAGAAGGATCGCCGCGCATGTCCTGCCCCATCTTATCGACTTCATCCAGTAAGAATAACGGGTTTTTAACGCCAACCTTGGTCATGCTCTGTAGCACTTTGCCAGGCATAGAGCCGATATAAGTACGACGGTGTCCACGAATCTCGGCTTCGTCACGGACGCCACCCAAAGCCATACGCACAAACTTGCGGTTCACTGCTTTAGCTATGCTTTGACCCAGCGAGGTTTTACCCACCCCTGGCGGACCTACCAGGCACAAAATCGGCGCTTTAAGCTTACCCACGCGTTGTTGCACTGCCAGATACTCAACAATACGCTCTTTAACTTTATCCAGGCCATAATGATCTGCATCCAGAATCGCTTCTGCGGCTTGCAGGTCTTTGCTGATTTTGGTTTTCTTTTTCCATGGCAGATTGAGCAACGTATCGATGTAATTGCGCACCACTGAGGCTTCAGCCGACATTGGCGACATCAATTTGAGTTTTTTTAGCTCTGCAGTGACTTTGGCCAAGGCTTCTTTAGGCATGGCGGCATTTTTAATGCGCTGCTCCAGCTCTTCCATCTCTGCGTTTTCGTCCTGCTCACCCAGTTCTTTCTGAATGGCTTTGACTTGCTCATTCAAGTAGTACTCGCGCTGACTTTTCTCCATTTGACGCTTAACGCGGCCACGGATGCGTTTTTCGACCTGCAAGATGTCGATTTCAGACTCCATCAAGAACAGCAGATGCTCCAAACGCTCAATCACACTGAGCATTTCCAGCACTTTTTGCTTTTCTTCCAGCTTGAGGGTCAAATGCGCAGAAATTGTATCCGCCAGACGACCTGGCTCATTAATGGTGGCCAGCGAGGTCAAAATTTCTGGTGGAATCTTTTTGTTCAGCTTCACATATTGATCAAACTGGGTCATGACCGTACGCATCAAGGCTTCAGCCTCTTTATCGTCCTGATCAGTTTGCTCGACCTCTTCACCCAACGCCATAAAGCAGTCGTCAGTCTCTACAAAATCAGACACGCGAACACGATGCAGGCCTTCAACCAGCACTTTCACGGTACCATCAGGCAACTTCAGCATTTGCAAGACGGTGGCCAGCGTGCCGATTTCATACAGGTCTTCTGCCACCGGATCATCTTTGTTGGCAGATTTCTGAGCGACCAGCAAAATCTTTTTATCCCCTTCCGAGGCGCGCTCTAGGGCTTTGACCGATTTGGTACGGCCAACAAACAACGGAATCACCAGATGTGGGTAGACGACGACATCGCGTAATGGCAATAACGGGATTAAAGCGTTTTCTTCGGGGATCTCGGAGTCAAGCAAAGTGTGTTCTGTCATAGCGTCTTTCAAAAAGTGACAAAGGAGCCAGTCCTTTGCATTTAGATGGGAACATTCTTTGAGAATTCAAGAGAGCAAGCATCTAATGTTGTAGATGCTATCTTGCAATAGCCGGGCGGCTATTGCAAGGGGGATTTAGCTTGCGTTTTCGACGCGTTTTTGTGCATCCTGATAAATCAGAATAGGTTCAGAAGAGTGTTCAATCACGCCAGCATCGACAATGACTTTAGCCAAGCCTTTAAGTGATGGCAATTCGTACATGAGGTCCAGCAGGGCGTGCTCCATAATAGAGCGCAAACCACGTGCACCGGTTTTACGTTCAAGCGCTTTTTTAGCAATTAACAGCAAGGCAGAATTTTCAAACTCCAGCTCTACGCCTTCCATCTTGAACAACTTCATATACTGCTTGGTCAAGGCGTTTTTCGGCTCAACCAGAATCGTCATCAACGCGGCTTCATCCAGAGATTCCAGGGTTGCCACCACTGGCAAACGACCAATAAACTCAGGGATCAGACCAAATTTGATTAAGTCTTCTGGCTCAACTTCACGCAAGACTTCGCCCACAGCACGCACGTCTTCTTTGCTTTTTACTTCAGCGCCAAAACCAATGCCGCCTTTTTCTGAGCGATGACGGATGACTTTTTCCAGACCATCAAAAGCGCCGCCGCAAATGAACAGGATATTAGTGGTATCCAGTTGCACGAACTCCTGGTTAGGATGTTTGCGGCCACCTTGTGGCGGCACAGAAGCAATCGTGCCTTCAATCAGTTTCAGCAAGGCTTGTTGCACGCCCTCCCCTGACACGTCACGGGTAATTGATGGATTGTCTGATTTACGAGAAATCTTGTCGACTTCATCGATATAAACAATGCCGCGCTGTGCTTTTTCAACATCGTAATCGCACTTTTGCAGCAATTTTTGCATAATGTTTTCGACGTCTTCACCGACATAACCGGCTTCCGTCAAAGTGGTGGCATCCGCCATCACAAATGGCACATCCAGCAAGCGCGCCAATGTTTGTGCCAGCAAGGTTTTGCCGGAGCCAGTTGGCCCAATCAGCAAAATATTGCTTTTTTGCACTTCAATATCGTCTTTACCAGTCTGATTGCCATCAGACAGCGGATTATAACCAAGGCGCTTGTAGTGGTTATACACCGCCACAGCGAGGTTCTTTTTCGCCTGTAACTGACCAATCACGTATTGATCAAGAATCTGGCAAATTTCTTGTGGTGTCGGCAGTTTTTTGTCTGCGGACTTGATCTCATTAAGGCTCTGGATTTCTTCGCGAATGATGTCGTTGCACAAATCAACGCATTCATCACAAATGAATACAGACGGGCCTGCAATCAGTTTTTTAACTTCGTGCTGGCTCTTGCCACAAAACGAGCAATATAAAAGCTTTTCGCTATCAGATTTGTTTGCCATGCTATTCCCCTGCGGTTTGCTCGCTGATTAAACAGCGCTACGTGCGGCAATCACCTGGTCTACCAGGCCATAAGCCTTGGCAGCGTCAGCACTCATAAAATTGTCACGATCGGTATCGTTGGCAATAGTTTCAATTTTTTGGCCAGTATGATGCGCCATAATGCCATTTAACTTGTCTTTGAGGTACAAAATCTCTTTGGCGTGAATCGCGATATCAGACGCCTGGCCCTGAAAACCACCCAATGGCTGGTGAATCATGACACGGGAGTTAGGCAGGCAGAAACGCTTGCCCTTAGCACCCGCGGTCAACAAAAACGCGCCCATGCTGGCCGCCTGGCCAATACACAAGGTGCTGACATCCGGCTTGATAAACTGCATGGTATCGTAAATCGACATCCCGGCCGTCACAGAACCGCCTGGAGAGTTGATGTACAAAGAAATATCTTTGTCAGGATTTTCAGCTTCCAGAAACAACAGCTGCGCGACCACCAGGTTGGCCGTCATATCATTGACCGGGCCAACCAAAAAGATGACGCGCTCTTTGAGTAGTCGTGAATAAATGTCATATGAACGCTCACCGCGGCCACTTTGCTCGATGACCATTGGGATATAACCAAGCCCTTGTGGCTCCATTGTTTGTTGCATCATGCCCTCGTTCGCGTTCATATAATTCATGGTTTAAGCACCTGCCATCATCAATTCATCAAATTTAATTTTTTTGTTAGTGACTTTGGCTTTATCCAACACCCAGGCCACTACATTTTCTTCGGTTGCCAATGCTGCTGGCTCATCCAGACGTTTAACATCTGCATAGTACCAGCTCACCAGCTCGTCAGGTTTCTCAAAGCTTTGTGCAAAACTGTCTACCATGGCGCGCACTTGATCAGCAGTTGCTTGCAAGTTATTAGTATTCACCAGTTCAGTCAATACCATACGCAGTTTGGCGTTACGTTGCGCCTGTGTTTCAAACACAGAAGGCTCCATTGGCACTTGTGCTGGGTCTACGCCACGCTGACGCAGGTTTTGTGCGGCCACTTGCATCAAGCGGTTGGTTTCTGCAGAGACAATTGCTTTTGGCAATTCAAAGCTGGTTTCATCTACCAATGCCTGGAACACAGACTCTTTCACACGCGCTTTGATACGCTTGTCAACTTCTTGCTCAAGGCTTTGCTTGATTTCAGACTTCATGGTGTCAAGGTTGCCGTCTTCCACGCCCAGGTTTTTTGCAAACTCAGCATCGATTTCAGGATAAACCGGTTGTGACACAGACACGAACTTCACGTCGTAAGTCACTGTTTTACCTGCCAATTGTGCAGGATTGTGATCGGCTGGATAAGTAATATCAAATGACTTCTCAGTGCCGGCTTTACCACCGATCAAAGCGTCATCAAACTCGCTCACACGGCCAGGCTCGCCAATCACCAGATCAATGCCACGGTCGCCAGTGCTTTCAACCTGTTGGCCATCGATAGAAGCCGTCAACGTGATGTTGATACGGTCGGCTTTTTTAGACGCACGCTTCACAGGCTCGTAGCTCACGCGCTGTTTGACCAGTACGTCCAGCGTTTTCTCTACGTCAGCATCTGACAACTCCAGTGTTGGACGCTCGATCTTCACTTTGCTCAGATCGCCAATGGCGACTTCCGGGAAAATCTCGAAAGTTGCAATGTATTCAAACTCTTCTGCGGCATCTTTAAATGGCAGGTGTTCAATATTCGGGAAGCCAGCCACACGCAGCTTGTTTTGCTCAACAGCCTCACCAAAGCTGGTTTCAACCGCTTTGGAGTACACCTCGTCACGCACCTGGTCACCGTAGTGCTGATTCACCAGGCCAATAGGCGCTTTACCCGGACGGAAGCCAGAAAATTTGGCTGTACGAGAAATTTGCTGTAAACGTTGTCTGATTTGCCCTTCCAGCGGAGCTAAAGGGACTTTGATAGTCATGCGACGTTCCAAGTTGCTGACTGTTTCAACAGATACTGCTGCCATGCTGAACTTCCTGTAAAAATCGTTTTAATAACGATGGGTTATGTAAGTAGACACATGCTTGTGCGTCTTAATCAATGTTTAAACACAACCTGATCACACTCTAAGGGGATTCGATTGCGATCAAATTATGAAAAAAGAACCTAAAAATATAACACAACTCTGAATTGAAATAAACTTCAAGCCGACAGCGATACTGCAAGCGGAGCATCAAGCTTGCACTAATAGACAGAGGCCCATCAAAAAGCCTGTGTTTAAAGCCAATATGGCGCCAGAAAAGCAGACTTCAAGCGCCAGACGCTGGCGATTAGCTTAAAGCAACAATCGCTTCGATTTCTACTAATACGTCACGCGGCAGTTTAGCCACTTGCACGGTAGAACGCGCAGGCGTGTGCGTCACAAAAGCTTCAGCGTAAATCTGGTTCATCGCGGCAAAATCGTCCAGGTTTTTAAGAAAAACCGTGGTTTTCACCACTTGCTGCAAATTGCCGCCAGCCGCTTCAATGATCGCCTGCAAATTCGCCAATACCTGACGGGTTTGCGCCACGATGTCGCCATCATTCAAGCTGCCATCTGGACGCAGTGCAATCTGGCCAGAAGTATAAAGGATATTACCAACGACAACCCCTTGCGCATAAGGGCCAATTGCAGCGGGTGCGTGCGGTGTTTGTACGATATTCATGTGCAATCTCTTTCTGCCAGCCGTCCAGCGGCTAATCAACCAAAGCTAAAAACAATAAAGGCCTCCTGCAACGGAAGCCTGTTATTTAGTTCATACACCACCTGATCACGCTTAGATCGTAAAGCCCGATCAAAATTTTAGGTGGTGCGAAAGGAGAGACTCGAACTCTCACGCCTCGCGGCGCTGGAACCTAAATCCAGTGCGTCTACCAATTCCGCCACTTTCGCATCTTGCCAGCCAAAACCAACAATTCGCTATTATAGCCCATTTTTAGCCATGCCCACAAACTTGTGGCGTTCACATTGACAAGCCTGACGTTCAACTGCAAGATGCTGGATTAAATATCAACAATAAGTTGTTCATGGGACAGGATATGCATTCAGCCGAAGAAAACATGCTTAGAGCGGAGCTTGAGCTCTTGATGCGAGAGCGCGAAATTTTGCTCAAAATTACTGGCGTGGCTGCCGGTTTAATTGCGGAACTCAATACCGCCGACTTGCCGATCCGTACGGTTGAGGCTGCCGACTTGCTGGCAACCACCATCAATCAACTGCCGGAAGAGCTGTTGCAAGATGCGCTGGATGCCGCCCACGCGACCATCATCGAATAATTGCAGGTGTAGAAACATGCACGCGTCGAAGACACACTCGCCGGGTGCTGGTGTTTGACGCCAGCCCTGCACACGCCATGCGTCTGCTCGTTTATCTCTCACCGCTGTTATTGACAGCCTGCGGTATCGCCTTTCAGGCCAAGCCTATTCCGCAACAACAGAATATTGATACCATTGTAGAGGCCACGCCGTCTGCCGATGGCTTTAAAACCTTTGTTGCCAGCCAATCACCGCAAACACCTTGGCCAATTGATACCTGGGACTTGGATAGCCTGACGCTGTCAGCGCTTTACTTCCACCCTGCCCTCAAAGTTGCCAAATCTGATTATGCGGTCGCCTTAGCAGGGATCACCAGCGCGGGCCTGCGCCCGCAAGTCGGCCTCAATGGCCAGTTATCACACAGTAACCGTGCCAATGGCGATATTAATCCATGGTCGTACGGTTTACAGGTAGATATTCCGGTCATCACTGCCAACAAACGGCAAATCAATATAGAGATTGCACAATACCAGGCCGATATTGCCAAAATCATGGTCTCGGAAACCGCCTGGATGTTGCGCCAGCAACTGAGCCTGGACTTGATCCTGCTGGCCGAACAACAAGCCATGCAAGGTAGCCTGGCGAGATTGCAAAAAGCGCAGGAGACCTTACTCGCAGCCTATCAAAAACGGCTCGATCTAGGCGTTGCGGGCAAGTCGGATGTATTACCTATTCGCCTGCAACACGACCAATCCGCCTGGCAATTGCAGCAACTGCGCTTGCAAATCAGACAAACCGAGCAAAAAGTGCTGCATGATGCCGGCCTGACCGAACAGCATAACCTGCCGCTGAATATTGCGCCGATTCAGTTGTCGCAGATACTCAAGGCGAGATTTGCACAGTCGCAAGCTTATGCCGATGCCCCGACCATCCAGAACACGGCATTAACCAACCGCATGGATATCCAGCGCGGTCTGGCCCAATACGCCAAAGCGGAGTCTCAGCTCAGACTCGAAATGGCCAAGCGCTATCCGGACCTATCACTCAATCCAGGCATGATTTACGAGTACGGCGACAAAATCTGGTCACTAGGCATAGGCACCATGCTCAACCTGCTCAACAAGTCTTCTGACCTGTGGGCGCATGCCGAGCAAGTGCGGCAGAATGAAGCTGTGCGTTTTTACGCCCTACAGCACCAGGTGATCCAGTTGTCTGAGCAGTCTTATATTAAATATCGCGACTCGGCCAACCTGCTGGTGACACTGACACGTGAATACGAACAACAGTCACACCGCAAAGCGCAACTGGAAAACCAGTGGCATCAAGGGTTGATCGATAAAACCGAATACCTGCAAACTGAAATCCAGTTTTACAACGCGCAGCAACGCCTGATTACACAACAGGCTAATGTCATGCGTGCCCTGCAAGAGATTGAAAACGTGATGCAAAAACCGATTGCACTGTCACAGCGTGCACCGGCCTTTGCCAACCAGCAGCAAAAGGCGCCAGCAAAATGAATAAAAAAGCACTCTGGATTATCGGAGCCCAGATTATTTTAATTGTGATTCTGATTTGGGCCATTGTGTTTGTTGGCCGCGATGAATACGAGTCCATTCAAGAAGATAGCGAAGAAGAGGTAGAAGGCCCGCTGCGCGTCACCGAGCAAAACGGCTTGCAGGTCGTGCAACTGAATCTGGCCACCCAAAAAAATAGCGGCATCAGCGTGCAGCCTTTGCAGCCATATGATTACCACGGCAATATCAAGGTGCTGGGCTCTGTCATCTCCATCCAGACCTTAGTTGACTACAACAGCCAGTACCAGCAGCTGAAGTCACAATTGGCACTGGCAGAAAGTGTATTGCCGAACCACCAACTGCAGTATCAGCGCTACAAACAGCTTAACGAAGATGACAAAAACGTGTCTGACAAAGCGCTACAGGAAGCACACGCACTGGTAATTAGTGACCAGACGCAAATTAAAGCCACACAAGCGCAACTGAAAGCACTCACCGACACCATTATTGCGCAATGGGGACAGCCACTGGCCATGCTGGTGACACAACATCCGTCACCAGGCCCGCTACATGAGTTGCTGACGCAGAAAAAAGTGTTGGTGCAGGTTAGTTTTCCGTTGAAATTCAAAGCACCAGAAGGTAACTCCAGCCTGTTTATTTCGCCGATTCAGGATGAAGTGACGCCGATTAAGGCCGATTACGTCTCGCAATCGATTCAAACCGATATCAGCAATATCGGTAAAACCTATTTCTATAGTGCCCCAGCAGATTATCTGCGCGTAGGCATGCGAGTGAATGTGGTGCCAGCAGAGTCATCCTCGGCCACCATCAAAGGCGTCATTGTGCCTAACCAGGCGATTGCCTGGCATGGCGGCATGGCCTGGATTTACGTTAAAACCAAGCCGGATACCTTTTTGCGCAAGCCAGTCGCCTCTGACATTGAGCTCGATAATGGCTGGTTTGATAACAGTATTGCACCTGGCACTGAGGTGGTGACGCGTGGCGCACAGCTGCTATTGTCTGAAGAATTCAAATTTCAGATTAAAAATGAAAATGAAGATTAATCTGCAAGCGCCGAGTCATTACAGAGGGCTACCAGCATGATGTCAGCACTGGTCAGGTTTGCCATCCGTTTTTACGGCGTGATGATCGGGCTCGCCCTGCTGGTGGTGGTCTATGGTGCCTACAGCCTGACGCAGAGCGACTTAAACGTCTTTCCTGAGTTTGCACCAACACAAGTAGTGATTCAAACTGAATCACCTGGCCTCTCAGCCAGCTTGGTCGAAAAACTGGTCACCCAGCCGATTGAGAGTGTGATTTCGGGGGCCATCGGTATTAAAAGTCTGCGTTCACAGTCGATTCCCGGACTATCGATTGTCACCGTGATTTTTCAGGACAAATCAGACATTTACCGTAATCGGCAAATCGTTGCTGAACACCTGAACATGCTGGGCAGCCAGTTGCCGCCTGGCATTGTGCCCAATATCACTCCGCTCACCTCCTCGGCCAGCACGGTGATGGGCATAGGCGTCACCTCGGACAAACTATCGCTGATGCAACTGCGTACGCTGGTCGACTGGCATTTAACGCCGCATTTGATGGCGATTCCTGGTGTGGCAGATATTAATGTCTATGGCGGCGAAGTACGCCAGTTTCAGATCAAGATTGATCCACGTAAACTGATGTTGTATCAATTGAACGTGCAAGACGTGGTGAATGCCGCCAGCCGCGCCACCGGCGTGCGCGGCGCGGGCTTTATTCAAAATGACAACCAACGCATTATCCTCAATAGCCAGGGCCAGACGACCACGCCGCAGCAGTTAGCCAATATCACGCTGTTGCGCAAACTGGGCCGTACTATACGCATCAGCGATGTCGCAGAAGTTGCCGAAGGCGCTGCCCCGTCTATCAGCGCAGCCGCGATCAACGGCCATCCGGCTGTTTACTTGTCAGTGCAAGGCCAGCTAGGCGCCAATGTGTACGCATTGACCCAACTACTGGAGCGCAAACTATCAGACATCGAACCGAGCCTGACGGCGCAAAAAGTCACCCTGCATAAAGGCTTGTTCCGTCCGGCCAACTTTATTGAAACGGCCATCCACAGTCTGCGCACTGACATTTTAATCGGCTCGTTCCTAGTCGTGCTGGTGCTGTTCGCATTCCTGTTTAACGTGCGCACGGCCGTGATTTCAGCAACGGCGATCCCGCTGTCATTGCTCACCGCGATTGTTGTGCTGTATCAATACGGCGTCGGCCTGAATATTATGGTGCTGGGTGGCCTAGCGATTGCGCTGGGGGAGGTGGTTGACGACGCGATTATTGATACTGAAAATATCTTCCGCCGTCTGCGCGAAAACCGGCAACTGGCGCAACCACTGCCTGCGGCGCAAGTCGTGTTCCAAGCCTCGATGGAGGTACGTAGTTCTGTGGTCTACGCTACCATGATTGTGGCCTTGGTCTTTTTACCGCTGATTACGCTGTCTGGCGTCGCGGGTAAATTATTTGCACCGCTAGGCTATGCCTATATTTCAGCCATCCTCGCCTCGCTGGTCGTCGCGCTGACGCTCACCCCTGCACTCTGCTATGCCTTACTGGCAAAAGCACCGCTTGAAAACGAAGACTCTCCGGTTTTGCGCTGGCTCAAACAAGGCTACATCAAGCTGCTGCACCAGATTGAGCATCGTTACCAATTGATATTGATCACCAGTTTTATCTGCATTGCGCTCGGCCTCGCTATTCTACCTTTGTTTAGAAGCCAATTTATCCCTGCCCTGCGCGAAGGCCACTACATTTTGCACATGACGACCGTGCCTGGCACCTCCGAAGTGCAGTCACTGAAACTGGGTAACCAGGTCACTAAAGTGCTGCTGGAAATTCCAGGTGTGAAAAGCGTCGCACAATGGGTAGGCCGCGCGCCCAATGCGGCGGACACCTTTGGCACGCATTACAGTGAATTTGAGGTCGAAATCGGCACTGTGTCTGGCAAAGAGCAAGAACGTATCTTTCATGACATTCGTGAAGAGCTTGCAGGTGAAACAGAGGACGACGATGGTGATGGCAAAGTCGAATTGGGCTTTGTCGGTGCCAATTTTGCGATTAATACCTTTTTAACCGAGCGCATTGAAGAAACCATTTCTGGCTATGCCGCTGGCCTGGTGATTAATATTTTTGGTCAGGACCTGGATGCGCTGGATAGAGATGCGCAAAAAGTAGCTCAGCTGCTTGGCAGCATCCGCGGCGTGCGCGATGTCATGGTGCAATCGCCGCCGGAAACACCTGAAATTGTAATCCGACTCAAGCAGGAAAAACTGGCCTTATGGGGTCTGCAACCTGTCGATGTGCTAGACACCGTCAAGGCCTGCTATGAAGGTGTACCCGTCAATCACGTGTTTATGGGCAACCGTTCTATCGGTGTCAGCGTGCTGCTCAATGATGCCTCACGCGATGACATTGCTGACATGCGCAATATCCCGATTTTTAACGCCGAGGGCCAAATGCTCAAGCTATCGGATGTCGCCTATGTGGCGCAAGAAGGTGGCCGCTCCAAGATTTTGCACTCAGGTGCCAAGCGCATTCAAACCATCACGGCCAATATCACTGGACGAGACCAGGCTTTATTACTAGAGGATATCCGTAATACCCTGCACAAAAAACTGCAATTAAACAGTGGTAACTACCTGGAGTTTTCTGGTGAGGCAGAAGCCAATGCGCAATCTCGTCAGGACCTGATTATTCACTCACTGGTGGCTGGTGTGGCGATTTTTCTCATGCTCTATATCGCCTTTGGCCGGTTGCGCAACCTGATGCTCACGTTCGCCAACCTGCCCTTTGCACTGATAGGCGGCGTGGTCGCTACATTTTTTACCGGCGGCTGGATTTCCGTGGGCACGCTGGTCGGCTTTGTCACGTTGTTTGGCATTACGTTACGTAACTCCATCATGATGGTGTCACACTTTCAGCACCTAGTGGACCACGAAGGCTGCACCTGGAACCTGGAGACCTGTATTCGCGGTGCGGCTGAGCGCTTGCCATCTGTGTTAATGACCGCACTGGTCACGGCACTGGGCTTACTGCCACTGGCCATCGGTAGCGGTGAGCCGGGACGCGAAATTGAAGGACCGATGGCGACGATTATTGTCGGCGGCCTCATCTCCTCGACCATCCTCAACTTGCTGATTTTACCGACCATCATGCTGCATTTTGGCCGTTTTGAGAAAACCGATACGGTAGCGCTGTAAACACGCTCATGCATGAAACCAGATTGAATAAAACGAGGCGCGAGGTTTACGCGGAGTACAAACGATGATGTGTTCCCAGCTCAGCCGTTAAGTCACTACCTGCAAACCCTTGCTCAAACAGTCCATACTCACTTTGGTGTACCACATAGGTTTGAAATTTAGCTTCTGCCAGCAACCCTGACAAGCCTTGATCAACGATGTCCATGGACTGCAAAGCATCAAGGCCACGCGCCATCTGGCTATCTAGCAGCCTGTCATCTGATTTAACCAGCAGTAAATGCTGCGCCTCCAACTGCCAGGCTAGCCAGGCAGCCAGGCTGTCTGAGGTCACATCCCAACTCTCGGCCAGCGCATGCTCATTGGCAAACATGGTGTTTAGCGCCATTTCACTGGGTAACCACACCAGGCCGCGATGCTGCCAGCCACTTTCGGCAATTTGGAGCGCATTACGTACCAAAGCCAGTTCGGGCACCATCGCCACCAGGCTTCGTGCCATTTGATCCATGGCATAAATGGCCAATGCATGGGCGTGTTGATCATTAATATGGCCGTCAGCATGCTCTGCGCGCATGCGCTGGAAATCCCGCACGGCATCGGCATACATGCCACCGCCAGGCACAATAATGACTTTACCATCGCCCCAACGAACGACCAGACGCAGCCAATGCACTAGGCTGTCATAGTGTGTCACGCTACCCCCTAGCTTGATCACCCACATACCATGTTCCCGAAGATTAGTTTTTAGTTTTAAAGTGTGCTACCAGCTTGAAGAATTGCGACGCTTTATCAAAGGTTTCCTGATATTCCTTCGCACAATCCGAATCTGCCACCACACCACCGCCCGCAAAAAAAGTCATGCGACCATTACATATCACGGCGGTTCTTATCGCGATATTGGTATCCATACTACCATCAAAACCAATATAGCCAATACTGCCACAATAAATGCCGCGTCGATGCGGTTCGAGCTCCTCAATAATCTCCATGGCGCGCAATTTTGGGGCGCCGGTAATCGAGCCGCCGGGAAAGCATCCGCGCAACAAATCCAGGGCATGCAACCCTGGCGCCAGCGCGCCGCGTACAATACTGACCAGATGATGCACATTGGTAAATCGCTGCAATTTGAACAAAGCATCGACTTTTACCGAACCGACTTCGCACACTTTGCCAATATCGTTGCGCAACAAATCCACAATCATCAGATTTTCGGCGCGGTCTTTCATGCTATGCGCTAACTCTTCGGCGGCTTGCGCATCGGCAACGGCATCCTGTTGCCGCGGGCGCGTGCCTTTAATGGGCCTTGTCTCCACTTTGCGATCAATCACCTGCAAAAAACGCTCTGGCGACATCGACAATACCGCCAGCGGCTTACCTGCGCTATCCTCGGCTTGCAGATAAGCCATAAAGGGCGCACGGCTCAATTGGCGAAAATGGTCATAGGCGGTACACGCATCCCCTGCGACATCTATAGCAAAACGCTGCGCGAGATTAATCTGATAACAATCGCCGGCACCTATATAGTCCTTCACTTTTTGGAAAGCGCTGGCATAGGCCGCTTGATCCATATTCGGATGCATCTCGCCAGTGACCTCAAACGCAACCTGAGGCTCAGTGTGCGGTTGCAATAATTGTTGGTGCAAGACTTGAAGCGCTTGCAGATTGGTAAAGCGGGCGTGCGAGACCAACTGGCTGCGGCCAAGGTGATGATCGACGATAATCGCCCAATCATAAATACCAACCAACAACTCGGGCAGTGGCATATCTTCAGCCGCCAGTGTAGGCATGGCTTCGATACTGCGCCCCAGGTCATAGGCGAAATAGCCCAGGGCACCACCTGCGAACGGAATATCGGCGACGCGTTCAACCGCATGCGGGGCCAACCATTGCTGGATAATCTGAAAAGGATCTTGCTGCGACTTCGTGATGGCCTGGTTTGCATGCACTTCAGTCTCAGGCTGGCGATGGATGATTTTGGCCACCGGTGCCGCCACCACAATATCAAAGCGTGCACCGAGGCTGACTTCTTCATCTATCATGGTTTGCGCTTGTGACTGGCGCACCTCTACCCGGCCGCTTTCCAGCAACATCGGCCATGGCAGATGTCTAACCTGTTTAAGCCAATGTATGCCTTCTGCGTAAGGTAAATCAAACTGAATTAATGCCATGCTTGCCATAACCTCGCCACCGCATAGGCCGGAAAACAGACCTCTGCAGCTTGTTTCAATTGTAAACTGCCCGCGGGCATCCATGCGGTAGCAGGCTCATAAGCTAACCCCAAGCGCTGCGCCAATGCTGCGACCAAAAAGCTGCCCGCCCCCAGCCCCAACAGGGTTTTGGGTGGCCTGTTTGCCTGCGCCATCACCGATGCAATGGCATTCTGCAAACTCGCCAATTGCGCGGCTTTAAACGCAAGCGCCAGCGACAACCAGGCATCGCTCGATTGATCCTCAACATCATGCCCCACCATGCGTGCCAGGCGACGCATACTGTCATTCATCGAGCGCCCTTGACCATCTGCCGTCTCCGCCAGGTCATCACTGGCGGATAACTCGCCAAGCACGCGATAGACATCCGCCGTCGTGGCAAAATATTCTGCCGCGATATGGCGCAACACAGGCTGCGACTCTCCGGGCGCTTGCCAGGCAATCAATGGGCCTAGTGCCATCAGCGGCGTACGTACCACCCCCGTATAAAACAAGCCTTGTTTCGCCATGCGCGCCGCGTCAGACCAGCCCACCGGCCACACCTGCTGCTGCTCACACAGCGTGATATCACTGGTGGTGCTGCCAATATCCACCACTAATATGGCGTCGTCGCCCATGCTGGTCGCCAGGCACTGCGCCGAGGCATGCCAGTTCATGGAGGCGATGTCTGTCTCCAGACCCGTCACACAGTCCGTAAACCTAGCGCCTTGCGTCGCTGAGGCCAAGTAAAACTCGGCGTGTGGCAGATAATGCTGCACCGTCTCAGCAATGGCGCGTACGCCTTGCAAGCGGTTATCAAACAAATCAACCAGCTCTCCGGTCATGGTAACTGCATGGTCGCAAGCAGCTGCTTCAATGTGCCAGTCGTTTAACACATGCTTGATCGCATCCTCAAGCAGCGGCAAGCCCTTCCACAAGGCGCATGCCTGCTGCAACACACGCACAATCTCACCTTGCGTATTCAGCATCACCGCTTTCACATGTGCGCCACCGATATCCCAACCTATGACCGCGCGCTTCATGCTGGCAACAACTCCGTATGAGTTTTGGTGGCTAAGGACAAGACACAGGATGCCTTCGCTTGAGCGTCACTCAATTTATTTTCTAACATAGCATCCAGAATCATGGCAGCAGGATTTTCTGTGAGTAATTGCGATAAGGCAATATAAGGCGTCGTCAGGCGCGGATTAATTTCAACCAGGACCAACTGTTTGTCAGGAGTCAAAATCATATCAGCGCCCCAGTAGCCTAGCAGGCCTGGAATGGCAGGATGAATCTGTTCCGCCAGGGTTTGCATCGCAGGCAAATAGGCGGCAGCCTCATTGACCCCTGCGCCGTCAAAATGGAAACACCTCTGCTGAATATTGACCTTCTGCTGATGCCCGGCAATCACGTGTACCTGCGCCTGCGTAGATAGCACTGACATGCTTAATGCTAATCCTGGCAGATATGGCTGCAGTAGAAGTTTGTTTAACAACTTGGGATTTTCATTTGAAATTTTTAATTTAAAATCATAAACTTCAGATATTTTTTTAAAGTAAAAAGTAAACTCGCAACCCGCGCCATCATCGGGCTTAACCACCCAGCCATCCTTAGCAGCTGCATGGAGCCAGCTTAGATTTTCGAGCGTATCGACTTGCGCTAAAAACACATGCGGCAAGACAGCGATGCCCGCTTGCTGGCAAACTTCGGCCATCACTGATTTAGCACTGGTTTGTGCAATTGCCTCGGCACTACAGCCTATCCACACCTTGCCTGCTGCTTGCACCAGTTGCTGCATATGCTGTAACACACCGTCTGTTTCGGGGGCAATCACCCAGCAAGCATCCACGTCATCAGACGCTAATTGCTGGCGCCAAAATGCATCAGCATCCTCACCCGGATGTAATGGCTGGCTAGCCGCATGGATGGGCGCTGCAACGCGGCTATCGTGGCTAGTGATACAATCAACGCCCAGCGCTGACAAGTCTGCCAGCAAGGCATCACGCATCAGCAAGCCTTCTTGCAACAAACTGGCAGGCAATGCCTCGGAAGCCAGGCCACCAGCGCTGACATATTCACAGACCCAGATTTTCAAGCGAGATTGATTGTGCATATTATTCCCGTCATCGATTTGATGCATGGCCAGGTAGTGCAAGCCATACAAGGGCAACGCCAGCACTACCGTGCGATTCAATCGCAGTTAACAGATAGCCACGCCCTGCTCGATGTCATCAGCGCTATTTTACAAGTTTATGCCTTTGACTGCCTGTATATTGCTGATTTAAATGCAATCACAGGCCAGCCTGAGATGCCCAATCACCTAACGTTGATTAAACAGGCCATGGCACAGTTTCCAGCGCTGCAATGGTGGGTAGATGCCGGGCTCAATAGCACAGAAGCCCTCAAGCCTTGGCTAGACGCAGGTGTTCGACCGATCATCGCCAGTGAAAGCCTGGCTGATATCGACACTTATCAAGCCATGCGCACGATGAGCCCGCCTAGTATCTTGTCGCTAGATTTTTTTGATGATGGTTTTCATGGCCCTGATCACCTATTGAGCGAGCCTAATCTCTGGAGCCAACCAACCATATTAATGAGCCTGCCCAAGGTTGGTGCCAACCAAGGCCCTGACGTTGAGAAAATCAGCGCACTCAAACAACAGCTCCCAGAACAGGCCATTTACGCCGCAGGCGGGGTCAGGCACTGTGCAGATATACAGTCACTAGCACACGCGGGTGCAGATGGCGTATTGATTGCCAGTGCACTACACCAGAAACAGCTTACTGCCAGCGACCTAGCAGCGTTCCGATAATAAAAAACCGGCCACCAGGCCGGTTTTTTTAACAGCAAAGCTTCGTGAGAAACTTATTCTGTCAAGGCTTACTCCAGGTTTGCGTGCAATGCGCGCATGCCTTCTTCAGTCAGGCCTTTGGCGTGGATCAATTCAGAAATGGCGCCTTCCAGGAATACCAGGGTAGACAATTCAAATTGACCGCCCATAGGCATGCCTTTCACCAATGGGAAGCTGTCGTCTTGACCAACTTGAACCACCAGATCAGCCACATCAGCCATGGCTGAAGATTTTTTCATAGAAATAACCACCAGTTTGGCGCCCACTTCTTTGGCTTTTTTCACAAATGGCAACAAGGTCGCTGTACCGCCGGAACCTGAAACCAGAATCAGCAAGTCACCTTTTTTGATCGCTGGCGTCACGACTTCACCGATCATGTAAACGCTGTAGCCAGAATGCACCAAGCGCATGGCAAAGAAGCGTGACACCAACAGTGAACGACCTGCGCCACCGATAAATGTTGAACCAGCCTCTTCAACCAGTTTCAGCAATTCAGCCGCTTTTGACTTGTCAGTCACGTCCAGAATACGCTTTAAGTTGTCCAGAATAAATTGTTGATGATCCATGTTTTGTCCTGTATTCAAAATATTTAATAAAAAACCCGACACATTGCTGAGTCGGGTTTTTTGTCTCGCTGATCAATAATTACTTATTGATGCTTAAATGAATTAAGCGTGAGCGATAGCAGTGATTTCTGCAGCAGCAGCAGCTGGGTCAGCAGCGCCGTAGATAGCAGCACCAGCAACGATGATAGTCGCGCCAGCGTCACGTACTTGACCTGCAGTAGCGGCTTTAACACCACCAGCAACAGAGATTTCAACGCCCAAGTTCAAACCAGCAACAGCAGCCAGGTCAGCAAAAGGAGTTTGACCAGCAGCTTGTTGGTCCAAACCAGTGTGGATACCGATGATGTGAGCACCAGCAGCAGCAACTTCTTTAGTTTTAGCAACTTTGTCTTCAACGCTGATCAGGTCAACTTGCGCTTTTTTGCCGTATTTGTTAGCAGCTTTGATTACGCCTTTGATTGTACCGATGTCGGATACGCCCAACACTACGCAGATGTCAGCACCGGCTTTGTAGAATGGCTCAGACTCGTACTCGCCTGCATCCATCGTTTTCAGGTCAACCAGGATCTTGTTGTTTGGGAACTTAGCGCGCAAAGTTTCCAGCAATTTGATACCGTTGTGCTTGATGCATGGTGTACCGATTTCCAGAATGTCAACGTGTGGAGCAACTTTTTCTGCCAAAGCGATAGTTGCGTCGAAATCCAATGAGTCTAATGCCATTTGTGTTAATGCCATGTTTTTCTCCAAAAATTAAAATTTAAATGCTATTGCTAGCGTACTACCAATTCAAGCTGGTCGCTCATAGTAAGCTGGCAGCCAAAATAAGTCAATGTTGCAGGCTGATTTCTACCTGACTAAAAACTAAGAACTGGCAGGTCCTGCCAGTTCTTTCTATCATCTCACACAGATATTACAGTTTTGCGGCTAAAGCAGCTTCCAGCTTGTTTTGGTCAGCCACGAAACCACGGATACCTTCAGCCAATTTCTCTGTGGCCATTGGGTCTTGGTTCAGCTCAAAACGGAACTGCTCTTCCGTCAATTTAGCGGGTACTTCTTTGGTTTTGCCGCCATCTTTCAACACTTGAACCAAGGTGCCTTCTGTGGCAGCCAGGTCTTGCAGCAAGTTTGGAGAAACGGTCAAACGGTCGCAACCAGCCAGGGCAATCAGCTCGCCAGTGTTACGGAAAGAAGCACCCATCACAACCGTTTTGTAACCGTGTTCTTTGTAGTATTGGTAAATAGCGCGTACAGAAACCACACCTGGGTCTGTTTCTTGTGTGTACTCAGTACCTGGGTTTTTCGCTTTGTACCAGTCAAGGATACGGCCAACGAATGGAGAAATCAGGAACACGCCAGCTTCAGCACAAGCACGGGCTTGGCCAAAACCAAATAAAAGCGTTAAGTTACACTGGATGCCTTCTTTTTCCAAGATCTCGCCTGCCTTGATACCTTCCCAGGTAGAAGCCAGCTTGATCAGAACGCGATCTTTGCTGATGCCAGACTCTTGGTACAAGGCGATCAGTTTACGGCCTTTAGCCACCATTGCGTCGATGTTGAAAGACAAACGTGCATCTACTTCTGTAGAAATACGGCCTGGGACCACTTTAGTGATTTCAGCGCCAATCAACACAGCCAGCTTGTCAGCTGCGTTTTCAATTTGTTGCTCTTTAGAACCACCTTGTGCTTTTGCATAAGCAATGGCAGTTTCAATCAACGGTGCGTATTCTGGGATTTGGCTAGCCTTCAATACCAGAGACGGGTTTGTGGTTGCATCCACAGGTTTAACACTTTTGATTGCTTCAACGTCACCAGTGTCAGCCACGATGGTTGTCATTGCTTTCAACTGATCTAATAAATTTGCCATGCGATTGCTCCTATAAATTGCAATAATCGTTTACGTATAGTTATACATAGAAACCTCCAACATTATAACTGAATTTACGCGAGTTAGTTAAGCGTCCTTTGCACTTTGCAGCGTGTGTACTGCTTGGGGGCAGGCGGTTTTATTGATTAAAATCAAATAATTGCTGCCGTTCAACCAGGCAATTTTGCCTGTTTTGGCTTTCCAACCCCCCCCTTTTCGGGCACAATTCTTCTTTTTTGCAAGTGATTGATTAGTTAGGCATATGGGTTCTGTCACCGCTTTAAATAAAGAACAAAACCAGACTCGCTTCGCACAACTCCCTGTTGACTGGTATATGCATCCGGACATTTATGCGCTTGAGCAGGCGCATTTGTTCTCGCTGCTGCCCCAGTACTTGGGACATGAACGCATGATTCCAGATGCGGGCGATTACCGTGCCCTGGACTGGATGCACAATGCCACAGCGTTAGTGAACCAGCATGGCCAGCCGCAACTGATCAGCAATATCTGCCGTCATCGCCAAGCGGTGATGCTCAACGGCCAAGGCAATACGCAACATATCGTCTGTCCGCTACACCGCTGGACCTATGACCTCAATGGCCAGCTGCTGGGCGCGCCGCATTTTGAACAGAACCCGTGCCTGCATCTCGAAAAACAACCCTTAAACACCTGGCAAGGCTTGCTATTCAAAGCCAATGACAGTTCAGCCAAACAAAAAGGCCTGGAGATCGCCCAGGTGCTCAAACAACTGGGCTGCAAGCAGGACTTCGACTTTACCGGTTACCACTTTGAGTCAGCGATTGTGGATCATTACGATTTCAACTGGAAAACCTTTATCGAAGTCTATCTGGAAGACTATCATGTGGGCCCGTTCCACCCTGGTCTCAACCAGTTTGTCGACTGCGGCGAATTAAATTGGGAGTTTGGCGAGCATTACAGTGTGCAAACCGTCGGCTACAAACCGCTACCTGATTACAGTTTATCGCCAGTGTACAAACAATGGCAGCAGGCCGTCACCGATTACCAGCAAGGCACGGCGCCCAAGTATGGCGCCATCTGGTTTGTGCTTTACCCATTGCTCATGATTGAGTGGTACCCCAACGTGTTGGTGGTTTCACACATTATTCCAACAGGGGTAGAGTCCTGCCAGAATGTGGTCGAGTTTTACTACCCAGAAGACATTGCTTTGTTTGAGCATGAATATATCAAAGCACAACAAGCCGCTTATTTTGAAACCGCGGTAGAAGATAAGGAAATTTGCCAGCGCATGCACAACGGCCGCAAAGGCTTGTTTATGCTAGGTAAAGATGAGCGTGGCCCCTACCAGCACCCGATGGAAACTGGCCTCGAGCACTTTCACCGCTGGTATCGCCGACAGATGGAGCCACATCTGCCTGACCACCTGCAGCGCTAGGCCAAGCCCTTTTGCGTAAGCACCGCAACGCCGTCTTACGGCATCCCAAACACTGGCAGCTAGGTAGCTACTGGATGCTGCTGGCTGGTCTAGGCTTTGCCATTATGGGCGCCTTTGTCAAAGCAGGTGCTGCGCGTTTTACGACCAGCGAACTGGTCTTTTACCGCTCAGCTTTCGGGCTCCTGATGATTGCAGCAATCGTCAGCTGGCAAGGCAAGCCTTTAAAAACGCCTTTGTTGACCATGCAAATGCGCCGCGCCGGGGTAGGTTTCACCGCCCTGCTGTTTTTTTTCTACGCCATTGCCCATTTACCGTTGGCCACTGCGATTACCCTCAATTACACCTCCCCCATGTTTTTAGCCCTGTTCTCACCTTGGCTATTACGCGGAGAACACCCAATCAGCCGACAGCAACGGCAAACACTCAACCTATGCGTGGTTGGCGGCTTTGTCGGCGTCTGCCTGCTATTGCAACCCGCCTTTCATAGCCAGCAACTGCTGGCTGGCGGCATCGGATTGTTATCGGGCATAGGCGCGGCCTTTGCTTATGTACACGTTAAACAACTAGGCATCGCAGGCGAGCCAGACTGGCGCACCGTATTCTATTTCACCTTGGTATGTACCCTCGCCAGTGGTGGCTGGATGCTAATCGACCATGTGACAACCTTGCAATGGCAAGACCTGCCACTGCTTTGCGGACTTGGCATATCAGCCACCTTAAGCCAACTGGCGTTAACGCGCGCCTACCGCACGGGCAACACCCTGACAGTCGCTAGTCTGGCATATAGCACGGTCGTCTTTGCCACGCTGATTGGCGTGCTGGTCTGGGGAGAAACCTTAAGCATTCATGAAATCATCGGCATGCTACTGATCGTGGCCTTTGGTATGCTCAGCTCCAGAAGTGCAAGGTAAAGCCTGATTGCAATAAAAAAGCCATTCTTTGCAAGAATGGCTTTTTTTACTGAATCGCAGCGGCTTAAGGTTCAAGCAAACCACAGCGCATGGCAATCAGGGCGATTTCTGCCGAGTTTTGCGCATTGAGCTTTTGCTTGATGTTATACAAATGCGTGCCGACTGTGCGTGGGCTTAAAAATAAGGTTTCGGCAATCTCGTTGGTCGATTTGCCACGTGCCAGCGACATAAACACTTCAAACTCGCGCTCACTGAGCACATCCACCGGGTTTTGCTCGCCAGACAGCTGCTGAATCGCCATTTGTTGCGCCACGCTGGCCTCGATGTATTTTTTGCCCTGCGCCACACTACGAATCGCTTTAATCAGCTCCTCAGCCGCGCTGCGTTTAGTGACATAACCCATGGCACCTGCATTCAGCACGCGTTTGGGATGCACGGAATCTTCATGCGCTGACAGCACCAGAATACGCGCATGATTATCTTTGGCCAAAATCCGCTCAATGGCCTCCATGCCGCCAATACCCGGCATGGTGATATCCATGACCACCACTTGCGGATGGTGCTCGACATAGGCCTTGATCGCGGTTTCGCCGCTCTCAGCCTCGGCGATCACTTTAATGTCCTGGTCTGACTCGAGCAGCATTTTAAAGCCCATCCTGACCACCGCATGGTCATCTACCAGCATCACACTAATCACACTTATTTCTCCCTTGTTTATGCTGATTGTATAGGCAATCGTATGTCCAAAGTGGTTCCACGCCCAGCCTCAGGCTGCGAAACCACTTTAAATTGTCCGTGTAGCGCCTGCACACGCTCACGCATGCCGAGCAGACCAAAGTGCTGGGTCTGGTCAACGACGTCGAGTTGCATGCCCACCCCGTCGTCACACACCATTAGCCGCAAGCCTTCGGTATCGGTCAACAGGTGGACATTGATAGATTGTGCATGCGCATGTTTGATGGCGTTATTAACCGCTTCTTGCACCATGCGATAGATGTTGATATTGACGTTTTCACCCATGGGCGTGAACTCGCCAGCCGCATGCAATTGAATGTTTAGCTCGGGGTGTTGCGCCTGATAGCCGGAGACCATGTCACGCAAGGTTTCCACCAGCCCCATATTATCCATGGCCGCCGGGCGCAATTGGCGGATGATGTTATGCATCCCGTCGTAAATATGGTTGGCGGCAGCGACAATGGTTTGCGCGTTGGCGGCGATATCTGGCGTGCTTTGCTTGGTTTTATTGACAATGGCTACGGCAAACGTCTTAATCGCTGTCACGTATTGCCCCAGCTCATCATGCAGTTCGCGTGCCAGGCTACGCCGCTCGTCCTCGATATGCTGCTGAATCAATTGCGTCAGCTGGCGATTTTGCTCCAGTTGGCGCTCAGCATCCAGTGACAACGCCATCTGGTTCAAACTGTGGCCAATTTTGTCGAATTCTGGCACCGAAAAACGCGCTAGCCGGGTGGTCAAGTCACCTTGTTCAATACGATTAATCGCATGCAGAATGTGCCTGACCGGGCGCAAAGCATGGCTGAGCAAGCCATACACCAATAGGTTAAGCAAAACAAAAAAACCAACGCCCATCATCATCAATTGCAAAAAGCCTGACCAAGCTTCGCGAATAGAGCCTTCGGCATTCGAACTAATGGTGAGCACGCCATAGCGTACGCGCCGGGTCACGGTTTCTACCTTTGGGGCCACCAGTTTGGTAAACCATTCAGGCGGGTTAATTTCGGATTTAAAGGTCGACGTTGGCGAAATGTATAAAGGGTTATTAGCGTAATCATAGAGCTCGATACGGCTGCTACGTACATAACCAAGCGAGCGCAAAAAGTCTTGCAGCACATAATGGGTTGGGCCCAAGCTAGGATTCACGGCCGAGCTGACAATCACCGTATCCAGCAATTGCACAGTAACACGCGTGGCGGCTTCTACGCGCTCACGGATGCTGTCTTTGGTATCGCGCACCAACACCACCGCAGCGGCCACCAAAAAGGCCAGCGACAGCATGGTGACTAACAAGTTGAGTCGAAAACGTAAGCTCATTTTTTAACCACGATTAAATTCAGGCTTATTAAACTGTAAACGACCACATTTACACAGCGTAAAATCATTAAATTGTGCGTTTAATCACTCAATCGTGAGCTTATCCCATGCCTTGGGCTTGGCGGGATATGCCAGTGGCAACTGGTTCAAGGCTTCCAGCAGAATCTGGGAAACCAGCAAATTACGATTGGTTTTAGAGTCAGCGGGGATCACATACCAAGGCGCATATTTGGTCGAGGTCTCTTTCAGCGCCAGTTCATACGCCTCCATATAACGGTCCCACAAAGCGCGCTCTTCCAGGTCCTTGGGATTAAATTTCCAATGTTTGGTCGGATCATCCAGGCGCTCTTGCAAGCGTTCTTTTTGCTCATCTTTAGAGATATGCAAAAAACATTTAATGATGGTGGTGCCGGTTTCGCTGAGCGTGCGTTCAAAGTCATTGATTTGCTGGTAACGTCGCTGACACTCGGCGTCATCTATCCAGTCATGCACTTTTACGATCAATACATCTTCATAATGGCTACGATTAAAAATCGTTAGCTCTCCCTTAGTCGGCACCTGATGATGCACTCGCCACAAATAATCATGCGCCAACTCATCGGCACTAGGCGCCTTAAAGCTGGCCAGGCGAATGCCTAGAGGATCACAGGCACTAAACACATGCTTGACCGTACCGTCTTTACCGCTAGTATCCATGCCCTGCAAAATCAGCAAGACTTTATGCTTGCCCTCGGCATGCAAAATATCCTGCCTGAGATTGATTTGATGGGTGAGCTCCGCTAATAAACTGGCGTCACTTTCTTTGTCGCCGGTGCGGGCAGAGCGATCGTCTGGCTTGAATTGCTTTAATAAAAACTTTTTCGGGTTAACGCGATATTGTTCCAGCAATTCCATATCTACAGGCTTTCAGATGATTTGATCACCAAGTGTATCGTAGTTATTTTGCAAACATCAAGGTAACAACTTGCTTAAATCACAGACAGCCAATGCGGATGGCACTTAGACATAAAAAAACAGCCTCAGTTGAGGCTGTTATTAATGGAGATTCTTAGTTTAAATTATTGGCTACGGCCAAACAACAAGCCAAATACACCACCAGACAGCACGCCTGACAACCCAGACACCACGGCTGGGCCATTTGGGCCATTCAATACTGAACCCAATACAGCCGTAATCCCGACAATGCCACCTACTGCAGCAATCAGCACATTGCCAGCAGCGATAGTTTCTTCTGGTGTGCCATAGTAACCAATACCAGCACCCAAACCACCTGCAACTACTTCAACTTCTACAGCATTTAATTCTTGCATAGACAGCTTGAAACTCCTTGGATATAAACAATAAAAATTTAATTTTTCACGGCGTTAACGCATACCACAAAAATCAATCTTAAAAATGATTCAAGCAGCATAAAATTAACTTTAATTATTATTAAAAATCATTTGTTAATATAATATCAAAAATTAACAGGCGTGAGAACGTGTCAGCATAAAGAATCCACCAAAAAAGCAAAATAAAAAAGCCGATGCATGCATCGGCTTTTTATAAACTTCTCTTAAAAATTACTTACTGGCCCGTTTACGCTCGTGCTCTAACAAAAAGCGCTTACGCAGGCGAATCGTTTTAGGCGTGATTTCAACCAACTCATCATCGTCAATGAATTCGACAGCACTTTCCAGGCTGATAGAAATAGGTGGAACCAAACGCACCGCTTCATCGGTGCCAGAAGCACGCACGTTGGTCAATTGCTTACCTTTAATCGGGTTCACAACCAGATCGTTATCACGGCTATGAATACCAATAATCATGCCTTCGTACAATCTGTCCCCTGGGCTGGAGAACATCTTGCCACGGTCCTGCAGCTTCCACAAAGCATAGGCCACGGCTTCGCCCTGCTCAGCGGAGATCAATACACCATTACGACGGCCTGGCATATCGGCTTTCACTGGTGCATATTCATCAAAAATATGTGCCATCAGGCCAGTACCACGAGTTAATGTCAAAAACTCACCCTGGAAACCAATCAGGCCACGTGCTGGGATACGGTATTCCAGACGCGTACGACCGTTACCATCAGACTCCATATTGCTCATCTCGCCACGGCGACGGCCCAGTTCTTCCATCACGGCACCTTGGTGTTCGTCTTCCAGATCCACGGTCAGAATTTCGTAAGGCTCACATTTTTCGCCGTTAATTTCTTTGAACACCACTTTAGGTTTACCCACAGCAATTTCAAAGCCTTCGCGGCGCATGTTTTCCAGCAAGATGGTCAAGTGCAATTCACCACGACCAGAGACACGGAAGACATCGGTATCTTCTGTATCTTCAACACGCAACGCCACGTTCACCAGCAACTCTTTGGTTAAACGGTCACGGATTTGACGTGAGGTAATAAATTTACCTTCAGTGCCCGCCAATGGTGACGTGTTCACCATAAAGTCCATGGTCAGGGTTGGTTCATCGACACCCAGATGCGGCAAACCAATCGGCTTGTCACGATCACAAATAGTGAAGCCGATCCCGATTTCTTCAATCCCGGAAATAATGACAATGTCACCGGCTTCTGCTTCTTCAACCGGCACGCGCTCCAGGCCTCTAAAACCTAACACCTGATTAATACGGCCTTGCGCGACTTGCTCGTCTTCACGCATCACAGCCACGACCTGGCCTGGTTTGATACGGCCATTGGTCACGCGACCAACGCCTAAACGACCAGTGTAGGTTGAGTAATCCAACGCTGAAATTTGTAACTGCAAAGGCGCATCACTGTCACCTTTAGGCGGCTCAACATGACTTAAAATCGTGTCAAACAAGGCACGCATATTGTCTGAAGGTTTGCTCATATCTAAGGTTGCAAACCCATTCAACGCTGAAGCATAGACCACAGGAAAGTCTAATTGCTCATCGGTCGCGCCCAAGTTGGCAAACAGATCAAACGTATGATTAATCACCCAGTCAGGACGCGCACTTGGGCGGTCTACTTTGTTGATTACCACAATAGGCTTCAAGCCCAGCGCCAAGGCTTTTTTGGTCACAAAGCGCGTTTGCGGCATCGGGCCATCTACGGCATCGACCAATAGTAAGACGCCATCGACCATGCCCAATACGCGTTCAACCTCACCACCAAAGTCCGCATGGCCCGGTGTGTCGACGATGTTAATGTGTGTGCCTTCATAGGTTAAGGCGGTATTTTTAGCCAGAATAGTAATGCCACGCTCTTTTTCCAGATCGTTGCTATCCATCACGCGCTCAGTGACCGCTTGATGTGAGGCAAAGGTACCTGATTGTTGAAGTAGCTTATCGACCATGGTTGTTTTACCGTGGTCAACGTGCGCGATAATTGCGATATTTCTGAGGTTGCGTGCCATGTGAACTGCCATCTGTTTGGAAAGGGCGCGATTTTATCACAAATCAACTTAAATATTTGACTTTTAAAATAAAGTAGCTATACTGCGAGCAACTTTAAAACACGGCTGGTACTAGACCCGCCACACTTGTTTTAAATTCATTGCCCTGACCTGTCGATAACTCGCGAAATTTTGAGGTTATCATCTTTAGATGCAGTCTTAATGACACATCTTCTTTTATCGGTTAGTGGCCATGCCCAAGCGCCGGTAAAAGCATCCATTCCAAAATGTTGCTTTGGCTTAGTTGATATTGCATCACACCTTTATAAGTGTTGTGTTGCTTAATTGGCTTTGCTTTATTGCTTTACTAGCGCCCTTTTTAATTGTTGATGAAAGGGACATTCCTTGTCTTTTGCAGATTTAAATCTCGACCCCTCCATTTTGCGCGCTTTGACCGACGCAGGCTATGAAAACCCAACACCCATTCAGGCGCAATCTATTCCTGAAGCTTTGCAAGGCCGTGACATCATGGCCTCTGCCCAAACCGGCACGGGTAAAACCGCGGCCTTTACACTGCCAGCCTTAAACTTGCTGGCAACACAACATCCGGTTCGCAGCCGTGGCCCACGTATCCTGGTGCTGACACCAACTCGCGAGCTGGCAGCCCAAGTGAACGATGCTGCACGTAAATACGGCAAGTTCTTGCGCGCACGCTGCATTAGTATCGTCGGTGGCATGCCTTATCCATTGCAAAACAAATTGCTGTCACAGCCACTGGACATTCTGGTAGCGACCCCAGGCCGCTTTATTGATCACCTTGAGCGTGGTCGTATTGATTTGAGCCGTTTGCAAATGCTGGTACTGGACGAAGCTGATCGTATGCTGGACATGGGCTTTATGCCTGATGTAGAGCGCATTTGTGAAGCCCTGCCTGCCGAGCGTCAGACCTTGCTGTTCTCAGCAACGCTGGATGGCATTATGGATATCGGCAAACGCTTCTTGCGTAACCCACTGACGATTCAAGTGGCTGGCCAAAAAGAAAGACACGCCAATATTGAGCAGCGTTTGCACTTTGTCGATGACATGAACCACAAAAACAAACTGCTGGAGCATTTGCTGATTGCACCAGACGTGAACCAGACCATTATTTTCACCAGCACGAAGCGTCATGCTGACTTGCTGGCTGAAGACTTATATGCCGCTGGTCATAGTACAGCAGCCCTGCATGGCGACATGACTCAAGGGGCACGTAACCGCACCTTGACCAAGCTGCGTCATGGCGATGTTAAAGTATTGGTCGCGACCGATGTGGCCGCACGCGGTATCGATGTGCAAGGTATTTCACATGTGATTAATTACGACCTGCCAAAATTTGCAGAAGACTACGTACACCGTATTGGTCGTACTGGTCGTGCGAACAATACAGGGGTTGCGATTTCGTTTGCATCAAACGCTGATCGTCACTTGTTGCGCAAAATTGAGCAATATACCGGCCATAAGCTGCAAGCTGAGGTCATTGCAGGCTTCGAGCCAAAACGTGCAGCACGCATGGATGATGGCGGTGATAAACGTGGCGGCAAACGCAGCAGCCACGGTAAACCACAAGGCAAAGGCGGTTTCCGTCGTGATGAACGTCCAGCCCAGAACAAGTCATTTGGTGAGCGCGTTGCCCGTGAAGGTAATCGTGACGGCCAACGTGATGCACAAGCGAACAAGCCACGTGCGCCTCGCGTCATGGAGCAAAAGCAAGACAAAGAAGTCAACGGTAACAGCAAGAGTTATAACAAAGATACCGACTTTCAGTTTGCACGCGCATTGGCTGATGAATTTGGTCAACGTCGTCCACGCCCAACTGGCAGCAACCAAGAGCGTTTTGGCAATCCGACCGCCAACCGTGGCAATAACAAACCACGTCCGGCAGGCAAGTCATTTGGCGACAATGGTGGTGCCAAGCGTCCTCGTTCATTTGCCTAAGACGCGCCTATGTCTGAGCAAACCATAGTAGATTTTCGAACGCTCGGCTTAGCCGAGCCGCTGTTAAAAGCGATTGATGACTCTGGCTACACCACGCCTACGCCTATCCAGGCGCAGGCGATTCCACTCGCCCTGCAAGGCAGGGACTTGATGGCAGGTGCACAAACCGGGACCGGCAAAACAGCAGCGTTTTCGCTGCCTATTTTGCATACCCTGTTACCACTTGCCAGCACGAGCACCTCGCCAGCCAAGCACCCCATCCGGGCGTTAGTGCTGGCGCCAACGCGTGAGCTGGCTATCCAGGTGTATGACAACATCAAAACTTATGCCAAGCACACTCCATTGCGTAGCTTGGTGGTGTATGGTGGTGTAGACATCAAAACCCAAACGCCTATCCTGAAAACCGGCGTGGAAATTTTGGTCGCTACCCCAGGTCGCCTACTGGACCATGTTGAGCAAAAAACGTTGTCGTTAAGTCAGGTGCAGTTTTTGGTCCTGGACGAAGCCGATCGCATGCTGGACATGGGCTTTATGCCGGATTTAAAACGTATTTTGGCGCTATTACCCAAGCAGCGCCAAAACCTCATGTTCTCAGCAACGTTTTCTGATGAAATCAAAAAACTGGCCGATGCGTTTTTAAATAATCCTACCTTGATCGAAGTCGCACGCAGCAACGCGACCAATGACAATGTGGAGCAAAAAGCCTATCTGGTGAATAGCGATCAGAAGCAGCGCTTTTTGGTGCAGTTGCTAAAACAATATGCCAACCAGCAAGTGATTGTATTCACAAAAACCAAGCTCTCCGCCAGCAAGCTGGCACGTGCGCTGGAACGTGACCAGATTCCGTGTAGCGCCATTCATGGGGATAAAACGCAAAAAGAACGGATTGAAGCACTGGATGCGTTTAAGGCAGGCACCATTAGCGCGCTTGTCGCCACCGATGTTGCGGCACGCGGTCTGGATATCACCGACTTACCATTGGTGATTAACTATGAAATTTCGACGGCACCGGAAGACTATGTGCACCGTATTGGCCGCACAGGCCGTGCAGGTGCCAAAGGGATTGCCATCTCACTGATTGACGAAGATGAAACCAAATACTTCGACGAGATTGAGAAGTTGATCAAAAAGCAGATTCCAAAAGAAAAAGCCACGATCAACACCAGTACTAGTCGTCCACGCACGTCGAACGCTAAAGCCGCGCGCGCGGACGATGGCTGGTTCCAGCAACCGTATCAGCCAACGACGACAGCCGCAGCACCGAAACAAGTGCCTGCCAAGTCATCGACAAGCAAGCGCAAGGTCGTTGCCGCGTTGTTGGGTGGCTTTGGTTTTAAAGCCACGCCACAAGCACGCCACCAGGCCAAGCGTGGCGCCGCTAAACCGCGACAGCCAGCTGAAGGCAATGCACTTGCTGAAGCCGATAGCATAGAAAGCGTCAGTATTCAGGCGTAAAAAAGCCCCGTTCGCGGGGCTTTTTCTTTGCTGTGATGGTTGCGGGAAATTAAGCGGGCTTAGCCTTCGCGATTGCGCATAAAGTCAGCCACACCATACAGCTGATTGGCCAGATGCTTCATCAGCGACTCTTCAAACTGCAAGGTATGCATGGCTTTAATCATGCAGTACATCCATTGGTCACGCGCGGATTCATCAATCGGAAATGGCATATGCCGTGCGCGCAAACGCGGATGCCCATAACGCTCAATATATAACTGCGGCCCGCCAGTCCAGCCCATCAAAAACATAAACAGCTTTTCGCGCGCTTCGGTTAAATCGGGCTGATGAATGGCGCGTAAATCAGCGGCTTTAGGATCAGTATCCATGGTGTCGTAAAACGTCTCAACCAAGTTGCGGATGGTCTCGGCACCCTTTTCTGCCCCACCCAGCCAGTCAAATAAGGATTGCTTGGCCGCGTTAGGCTCTTGTATCTCTATTGCCATCTTGCGTTAACCTGAAACCTTTGGCGTCACCAAAGCGGCAGCCTGCTTGGCCAATTCACGTGCTGCGTCAGTACTCTCTGCCGTCGCAAGAGCAACACCCATGCGGCGACGCACAAATGACTCTGGTTTGCCAAACAGACGGATTTCGCTATTGGGTACAGACATCGCGGCCTCCAGGCCGTGATACTCGAGCGCTTGCGCATCTGCGCCGCCATAGATGACAGCACTGGCACCCGCTTCACGTTGCGCCACATCTACTGGCAAGCCAAGAATGGCGCGTGCGTGCAACTCAAACTCATTCAGGCGCTGGGTGCACATGGTCACCATACCAGTATCATGAGGGCGTGGGCTCACCTCAGAAAACCAGACCTGCTCGCCTTTGACAAACAGTTCTACGCCAAACAAGCCTTGGCCGCCCAGTGCATCCGTCACCTTTTTGGCAACATCTTGCGCATTTTTTAATGCTTGTGGATGCATGGCCTGTGGTTGCCAGCTCTCGACATAATCGCCCTGCTTTTGCACATGGCCAATCGGCGCGCAAAAGTGTGTTTCGATCTGGCCTGAGACATTTTTGGCACGCACCGTCAGCAAGGTGATTTCATAATCAAAATCAATCTGGCCTTCAACAATCACAACGCCCTGATTCACGCGGCCGCCACTGGCCGCATATTCCCAGGCGGTTTTGACTTCAGAAGCCTGTGTAATGCGCGATTGGCCCTTGCCTGATGAAGACATGGTGGGTTTGATAAAACACGGATAGCCAATGCCAGCATCTATTGCTGCCTGCAATTCAGCCTCGGAGCGTGCGAAAGCATAAGGCGATGTGGGTAACCCTAATTCTTCAGCCGCCAAGCGACGGATACCTTCACGATTCATGGTCAGCTGCACAGCGCGTACAGTAGGCACGACGGTCACCCCCGTGGCCTCAATTTCAGCCAACGCTTGCGTATTCAAGGCCTCGATTTCCGGCACGATATAATGCGGTTTTACCTGATCAACTAATGCTTTTAACGCCGTGGCGTCGGTCATATCAATCGCGTAAGCATGATGTGCCACCTGATGACCAGGTGCGTCTTGGTAGCGGTCCACGGCAATGACTTCTACCCCCAAACGCTGCAAGGCAATAATCACCTCTTTACCAAGCTCACCACTGCCTAACAACATGACTTTGGTCGCATTTGCGCTCAACGGGGTACCAATCATTTTTAGCTCCACTGTAAAAACGCAATGATACCATGCGCGATTTGGCTGGCGCCTGATCACGGTTGATTTATGTCGGGATTCATCTTGATATAAAACAAAAAACCCCTCGACAATCCGAAGGGCTTAAGGGGACTTCAAATCATAAAACTCATACCGAAATGCCATGCTTATCCATACGGTAACGCATGGTCATTCTGGTAATCCCCAACAGCCTGGCGGCTTTAGAGACATTATGGCGTGATTGCTCGAGTGCATTTAGCAACATGGCTTTTTCGGCATCATCCAGCGTCACTTGTGCCTCGCCCTGCATGGACGCACCAGGATTCACCACGGCGATCTGTGGCAACCCCAAATCATGCTCGGAAATCATCGCCTGCGTACACATTAAAACAGCGCGACTGATTTGATGGCGCATTTCACGCACATTGCCAGGCCAGTGATAACTTTGTATCGCCATCAGCGCCATCGCGCTAAACTCATGGTGTGGCAAGGCATAACGCTTTTCTGTCATTTGCCTGAAGTAGTTGGCCAGCAGCAGTACGTCCTGACCACGGTCACGCAATGGTGGCATCTGCATGGTGATGACATTTAAACGGTAATACAGATCTGAGCGAAAACGTCCTTCACTCGACATCTGGTACAAATCACGGTTAGTCGCTGCAATAATTCGCGCCTGCACTGGGCGTTCTTTGGTGGAGCCCAGGCGGCGCACCATTCTGCGCTCCAGCACATTCAGCAACTTCGCTTGCAAGCCTAACGGCAATTCGCCGATTTCATCTAAAAACAAGGTGCCATCTTCAGCAGACTCAATCAACCCCGGACGGGAAGCCACAGCATTGGTGAACGCGCCCTTCTCATGGCCAAACAACTCACTTTCAATGAGCTCTGCCGGCAAAGAGGCACAATCGACATGCACAAACGGCTTGTCATGGTTCGCGCAACTGGCGTGCAAATAGCGCGCCACCACATCTTTACCGGTGCCGGTTTCGCCGGTGATTAAAACCGTGGGTTGTACCGCATCACTCAGTGCGCTCAGTTGTGCAATACGGGTAATTTGCTGCCGCACGCTTTGCATGGCGGCACTCTCACCAATCAACTGCACAGACTCATTCACGATAGTATCGCGTTGCCTGGAGTAATCGAGGCTGGTTTGCAGATCGGTGGTTTTCTCATTTTTTTGAATAATGAGCAGTAATTCTTCAAGATCAATGGGTTTTTTTAAATAGTCAATCGCCCCCATCTTGATCGCATTGACCGCATCGGTCACATCGCCAAAAGCGGTCATGACGATGGTATTGATGTTCTTGGCAACAAAGTCTGCCAATAAATCCAGGCCATTACCATCGGGCAGGCGCATATCCAGCAGCGCCATATCCGGTTCAAATTGTTTTACCAGCAACCTGGCATCATGCAAAGACTCTGCGTGCTCACACTCAAACCCGGCCTTTTGCAGGCGCTTAACCACCGCCTTGGCAAACAGCACCTCGTCTTCTACCAACAAGATTTTTTTCTTGAAGGGTAAAAAAACCGATTTATCCGTGGATGATGAAAGTTGTGAAAGCACGCGTCGTCCTTAATGATTATTATTTAGTCACGGTCGTAACTGGCTAAAGATGGTTTAGCACCGAACTCGTAACGGAAGCCCAACCAGCCCGCACGAGGCGCGCCTATCATCAGCAATTTGGAAGGCTCCTCATTGCCTGAGAACTGACCGCCCTCAATCCAGTTTTCACCTAGCAAACCACCAGTCGCATATTCTTTATCGAAAATATTGATGGCTTTAGCAAAAAACTGCCAACCACTGTTGCCAAAACGGTAACGGGTATCGATGTTAACGATGGTGAAGCCACCGACTTTGCCAGAGTCCTGTACATGCTCGTCATCGCCATCATTGGCGCGATGCTTGTTGTTCTCGTTACCGCGCACATACACGTCTGAATAAGTATTGATGTTACTGCCGACAGTCCATTGCGAGGTCACCTGGTATTGCAAGCGCAATTTCAAGGCATGCTCAGGCAAGTTAGGCAGACGATCGCCTTTGCTGACCTGAATCGCCGTGCCATCAGAAGACGAATTCACCTCATTGGTAATTTCAAAAGGTGTTTGGTAAGTCGCGCGCACAAAGCTATAGCCCACGTTCCATGACAAATCACCTGTTACGCCGTTCAAACCAGCATCCAGGCCCACACGACGGGTTTTACCCACGTTATCAAAATAGCCCATGCCATTAGTCGCATTCGTCGCAATAAACTGAATATCGTCATGGTTTTCAGTACGATATACCGCCGTAGACCAGCGGATATTGTCAGTTAACTGGCCACGCGCACCCACTTCAAAGGTTTTGGCTACCACTTTTTTCAATGGAGGATCTCCTGCCATCGCATTCGGTAACTTGCACGGTACTGCCGGGTTTGCACAGCCCAACTCCATAGACGTCGGTGCACGCATGCCCTCGTTATAGCTACCGTACATGGTCAGCGCTTGAGTTGGCGTAAAGTTTAAGCCAACAGAAGGATTGAGTCGGTTAAAACTGTGGTTGCCCGACAATGTTTCCGGGTCAGTCACATCTGGAATTAGGCGGTCACGGTTTTCAACCTTGATATGGTTGTAGCGGCCAGACATGGTTAAATGCCATTGATCGGTCAAAGACAAGGTATCCGTCACAAATGCGCCCCAGCTAGTGGTTCTGCCATTCAGTTTTACCGCCGCTTCATCGCTTAACTCACCCAATGCATCCACACCGCGCGATGCGTTAATCAAGCCATATTCAGTAGATTGCGAGAATTTGATTTTTGAAAAATCATAGCCACCGCCCACAATTAACTGGTTTTTCTTTTCAAACAAAGGCTGGTTAAAAGTCAACTGGGTATTAAAACCATGCCCTCTCTGGCGAGTATTACTGCGGTTCAAAGCACCAGAACAGTTTTCCTCGGAGTTATTGCCTGCCTGACAATCTGCGAGCGCTGTCGCCAATTCTGCACTGTCGACTTCACCATCAGCGTTCAGGTCTAATGCACCTGAGCCATTGAAATCATCATTCACATCACCGTTCAAGGTTTTGCGGTTAGATTGGCGGAAATACACATTACCAGTTAATTGCACGTCGTCGTTAAACCAGTGGCTGCCGTTTAAATTCAGGAAGTTCATGCTGTTTTTGGTTTGGTCAGGGCGCGTGTTGATACTGCTGCGGCCAAAATCCTGAATCAGTTCTTTCTGAACCAGACCGTTACCAATCATATTGTTGTCGGCACCGGTATAGCTTAACTCAAGGCGGGTGGTCTCATTTTGCCAGCCCACTTTGCCAAACAATTGTTTGACCGTGCTTGGTGAGTAATCACGCCAGCCATCTTCGTCAAAATAGTTGCCAGAAATAAAGTAATCGACTGAGTTATCGTCTGACACCCCACCAAACTCCGCAGAAGTGTTTTTGCGGCCCCATGAACCAAAGCTCGTTTCAATCGCGCCACCTTTGTTGGTACGGCCATTTTTGGTCGTAACAGACAAAGCGCCCCCCAGTGTGTTCAAGCCAAAAACCGGATTAGAGCCAGGAATCAAATTCATGTTAGCAATTGCATTCACCGGAATCAGATCCCAGTTAACCACATCACCAAACGGTTCATTCACGCGGACGCCATCTACAAACACAGACAGGCCTTGTGGTGTGCCTAGCAATGGCGAAGCAGTAAAGCCACGGAACAACACATCAGGTTGAAACGGGTTATTCTGTGACTCATTCACACTGACCCCCACCATATTGTTATTCATAAAATCAGCAATCGTATTGCTATGTTGATTCACGATCTCTTTACCCTTAGCCGACTGTACGTTGGCAGGCACTTTTTCTAATGGCAACCCCACGCCAGGCAGTGGCGTAGTGCCTACGACCTCAACCTTTTGCAATTTCACCTCTTCTGCTTGAACCGTCATCGCTTGCGCCGCATACGCAGACACAATCGCCAGCAGCAATGGCTTGATAGTATTTTTATTCATATCGTGTGATCCTTTTTCCCGAGAATACTTTTATTGAATATCTGTAGTGATTTAAAAGTACTTCTTAGCAGCAAAAAACGTTCCGCTTATGCCGTGCAAAAAAAGATCATTGAAATCAATCAACTAAGATTTTTATGGTGGATATAAACCATAAAATTGGCTTAATACAACCAATTTTATGGTTTATATTGGTTTATTACAACCACATTTGAATCAGAGAGGATGCAGGAAAATTTCGAGGCCGTAAGCGTTACGGCCGGGACGCCAGGCTTCATCGACTGCGAGCGCAGCCAAAGCCACCAGTGTTTGTGAGGCAGTGGGTTGTGTGGTTGTGACTTGCACCACAGGGTAAAAAGCACGTTGCCACGGAGGCACGGCCAGCATTTGAAAAATGACTTTTAACTCACGTCTTGGGCGTTTGGCATCAGGCTGCAAGACTTCGCCACCAGTGCGTGGCGTAACTAATAGCTGAATACCGTCAGCCAATGGAATCGGCTGTCCGTAGCGCTTGTTAAGGGTAATAGCCGCCGGGGATATGCCTAACCTGGCAAGAGCGATGCCACGGCCTTTGCTGACTTTGAACTGCACTTGCCAGTCGCCCCAGATTTGCGTTTGCTGACCTTGCCAGATGAGTGGCGTGTTTGGCAGTGCCGCGGGCTTGGCAACGCAATACAGGCGGCCCTGATAATGATGCAAATAAGCCTTGTGGTTGGCTGCCTGGCCTTGTAAAGGCAGATGCAAATAACGATGCGGCTTGACCGAGGATAGCTGTTTCCAGTAATCCTGCAGTTGCTCGGTATTTGGCATGCGACATTGACGCTGCTGAAACCAGAAGCGTAACAGGTTTTTTGCGCGTACATCGCCCAGCGTGTGCAGGTGGGAAATGTCTATCGACTGCCCCAACCACTCTTCCCGCACGTCGCATTGCAATAAGTCTTGCTGTGCCAGGGTATCCAGCAACATCTGCGCGTCTGCCAGATGGCTGGCACTCCGCAGCAAGGCCTGATCGAGTTGTGGATAACGCTCACGCAACACAGGCATGGCGCGCTGCCGCATAAAATTGCGGTCATAGCGAATGTCGGCGTTACTTTCGTCCTCTACCCACGTTAACTGCTGCGCTGCGGCATATTGCAACAGCTCAGCTTTAGCTACACCGAGCAACGGCCTGAGCAATAAGCGCTCAGCATCCCAATGCCCCATGGCACTCAAGCCTTTCACACCGGCACCGCGCACCAGTTGTAACAACAGGGTTTCTGCCTGATCTTGCATATGATGCGCCGTGACAATCGCATCTGCGCCCACTTGCTGGCGCACCTGCTCTAACGCCGTGTAACGCGCATCGCGTGCGGCGGCTTCAACGCCCAGGCCGCTTTGCAAATCCACCTGCACTTTTTGGCTATAAAAGGGAATCTGTTTATCAAGACAAGCCTGCGCGCATTGTTGCAACCAGGTGTCTGCATGCGGGCTCAAGCCGTGGTGCACATGCATTGCTGATAAGGTAAACGGCCGTGATTGACTGAGCTGCGACAAGGTATGCAACAGCACGATGGAATCAACACCGCCACTAAGTGCCAGCAGCAAATGTGGCGGTGTCGTACGAGGCGTGTCGCCCCCAGCCAGAAAGGTCTCAATGACATTTTCTAACTGGGATAAAAAAGACATGCTATTTTTCACTGCTGGATTTAAATTTACCGTAACTCATCAGACGCTGGTAACGCGACTCAAGCAGTTGCGGCACTTTTTTCGCCTGCAAGGTTTTGAGCTGCTGGCCAATCGCCTGGCCGACGCGCTCCATGACTTCTTCATAGTGACGATGTGCGCCGCCCAATGGTTCGCTGATAATATTATCGACCAGCCCAAGGGATTTCAAGCGGTCAGCAGTGATGCCCAAGGTTTCGGCAGCATCAGGTGCCCTGCTCGCACTCTTCCACAAAATAGAAGCACAGCCTTCAGGCGAGATGACTGAATAAGTCGAATATTGCAGCATGTTCAGATGATCAACGACGCCCAAGGCCAGCGCGCCACCTGAACCGCCCTCGCCAATAACCACACCGATAATCGGTGTTTTCAACTCGGCCATCACATACAAGTTACGTGCAATCGCTTCAGATTGACCACGCTCTTCGGCACCGATACCAGGATAAGCGCCTGGGGTATCAATAAACGTAATAATTGGCAGGTGAAATTTTTCAGCCAGGCGGAATAAGCGCAAGGCTTTACGATAGCCCTCAGGACGTGGCATACCAAAGTTGCGGTATTGACGCTCTTTGATATCACGGCCTTTTTGGTGGCCCATGACCATGACAGGAATGCCTTTGAAACGGGCAATGCCACCGACAATCGCCGGGTCATCCGCAAACGCACGGTCGCCGTGCAACTCTTGAAAATCAGTGAACAAGGCGCTGATGTAGTCAATAGTGTAAGGGCGTTGCGGGTGGCGGGCTACCTGCGAAATTTGCCAGGCGCTGAGATTTTGATAAGTATCTTGCAGTAACTTGGTGTTTTTCTTTTGCAGCAAGTCCAACTCTTTGGAAATATCCAGCGAGTCATGTTCATCGTGTGAAACTTGCAAAGCTTCAATACGCTTTTCGAGAGCCGCAATTGGCTGCTCAAAATCGAGATAAGTCAGTTTACTAGGCGTGAGACGTTTTGCACTCATAATGAATTCCAGTGTGAATTCTTAGAAAAAAAGTTTAGGCATTATAAAGGATTTTGACGTTTTCTTTTGACAACCAGCCCTGCAAATTCTGCAACAGGTCGTCATGGAGGACGACTTGCCAGTCATCGCCCAACATCAAGCTCACTTGCGCCGACTGGTTATGGTAGTCGACTTTAATCGGGCAGCGCTTCTGCTCTTCGCCTGCGTAGCGATATGGTGTCAGCACATTCATCAGGCGTTGCACATCAGAGCTGCCATTGCAGCTCAGCGTTAGCATTTGCGCAAAACGGTTACGGACTGCTGCTAAGTCATAGAGCTTTCTGGCGCTGACACGAATGCCCCCTGAGAACTCGTCATTGCTGATACGACCTTCGACGACCAGCAATTGATCTTCTTTAATCCACGGCGCATGCTGCATCAGCAATTCTGAGCCAACGACCACATCGACGCGGCCCACCGCATCGTCAAGCGTCACAATCGCCATTTTGCCCCGTTGTGTCATCCGCACGCGCACGCCCATCACCACGCCCGCCAGCAGCTTGGGCTGGTCTTGCGGCGCGAGATCGCTGAGATTGCCTTTAATAAATGGCCCCAATTGCGATTTGTAGCTCAAGTAAGGGTGACCGCTGAGGTAAAAACCCAGCGCTACTTTCTCTTCCACCAAGGCCTGCTCGGGACTCCATGGCGGGATACCGGGCAGTGCGTGACGGGTTTCAACCACACCGCCAAACAGGCAGTCCTGCCCAGCGTGTGCAGCACTTTGCTCAGCCACACTAATTGCCGTATCCAACCCGGCCAGCAAGGCGGCACGGTTTGCCTCCAACTTATCAAAAGCGCCGGCACGAATCAGCGACTCGATCACACGCCGGTTCACTTTACGCAAATCCAGACGCTGACAAAAATCAAACAGATCCTTGAACGGTCCTTGTGCCTGACGTGAAGCCATGATCAACTCAATCGCGGCCAAGCCTGTACCTTTAATTGCGCCCAGCCCATATAACACTTGCTGCGCGCTCAGCGGCTTAAACTGGTACACACTGGCGTTGACATCCGGTGGCAACACTTCAACCTGATTCGCGCCGCAATCATCAAAAAACGTATGCACGTTGTCGGTGTTGTTCATGTCGGCCGACATGGTGGCGGCCAAAAATGCGGCCGGATAATGGGCCTTGAGATACGCGGTGTGATAGGCAACCAAGGCATAAGCAGCGGCGTGCGACTTGTTAAAACCATAACCAGCAAATTTTTCCAGCAAGTCAAACAAGTCGTTAGACTGCTGCAACGTTAGGCCATTTTTTTGTGCGCCTTCGTTAAAAATTTCGCGCTGCTGCACCATTTCTTCGGGCTTTTTCTTACCCATGGCGCGCCGCAGCAAGTCAGCGCCACCAAGACTATAGCCCGCCACCACCTGCGCGATCTGCATCACCTGCTCCTGATACACGGCGATACCGTAGGTTTCTTTCAGGATAGACTCAGTGGAGGCGTGCGGATATTCCACCCGCTGCGTCCCGTGTTTACGGCGACAGAAGTCAGGAATCAGGTCCATCGGGCCCGGGCGATACAAAGCAACCAGCGCAATAATATCTTCAAACAAGTCTGGCTTGGCCTGTTTGAGCATGTCCTTCATGCCACGCGATTCTAGCTGGAATACCGCTGTGGTATTGGCGGTTTTCAGTAGGTGGTAACTGCGTTTATCATCCAGCGGAATGGTTTCAAAACTCAGCGGCGGCAATTCTTCCTGCGCGCGCTGGGCATTGGCGTTTTCCAGCGCCATATTGAGGATAGTCAGCGTTCGCAAGCCCAAAAAGTCGAACTTGACCAGGCCGACGGCTTCCACGTCATCTTTGTCGTACTGGCTAACCAGGCTGTCACCATTGGGCTGGCAATAGACCGGCGAAAAATCAGAAATCTTACCAGGTGCAATCAACACGCCGCCAGCGTGCATGCCGATGTTACGCACCAGGCCTTCCAGGCGCAGCGCTAAAGAAAGTAATTCTGCGACCTCTTCCTCTTTTTCGCGTCGCTCTTGGAGTTGCGGCTCCTTTTCCAGCGCGCCTTCCAAGGTGATGCCCAATTCCATCGGAATCAGCTTGGCAATGCCATCCACGAAGTTAAACGGTAAATCCAGCACGCGGCCCACGTCACGAATCACCGCCTTCGCGGCCATGGTACCGAAGGTGGCGATCTGTGACACCGATGCCAAGCCATATTTATGCTTGACGTAATCGATGACGCGATCTCGTCCTTCCATACAGAAGTCAATATCAAAGTCGGGCATGGAGACCCGCTCAGGGTTTAAGAACCGCTCAAACAGCAGGTTGTATTTAAGCGGATCCAGGTCAGTAATGCCCAGGCTGTACGCCACCAGCGAGCCCGCACCAGACCCCCGCCCCGGCCCCACCGGCACACCGTTATTTTTGGCCCAGTTAATAAAATCCGCCACGATCAGAAAGTAGCCCGGGAACCCCATCTGCACAATAATGCCGCACTCGAATTGCAAGCGCTCTTCATATTCCTGACGCTTGGCTTCTCGCTGTTGCTCATCCGGATATAAATAGGCCAGGCGGTGCTCCAGGCCCAGTTTTGACTGTTCTACCAGGTACACATCCAGGCTTTCGCCGTTCGGCGTCGGAAAATCCGGCAAATAGTTTTTGCCGAGTGTGAGCATCAAGTTGCAGCGTTTGGCGATCTCGACTGAGTTTTGCAATGCCAGCGGCATATCAGCAAACAAGGCCTGCATCTCGGCCTGGCTTTTCACATACTGTGTGGCCACAAACTTGCGTGGACGGCGTTTATCTGCCAACACATAGCCCTCGGCAATGCAGGTGCGCGCTTCATGCGCCATGTAGTCATCTGCGGTTTGAAATTGCACCGGATGCGTCGCTACTACCGGTAGATCGAGCTGCTGTGCAAGCAGCACGGTCTGCTGGATTAATTGCTCCTGGGCATAGGCCTCTGGACTGCCCGCCGCGTGTACGCGCTGCACCTCAAGATAATAACGGCCGGCAAATACCTGTGCCCATTGCTGCGCATATTGCACGGCCATAGCCTGATTGCCCGCCTGCAAGGCCTGGCCAACATCACCTGCCGCGAACCCTGAGAGCACCAGCAAGCCGGCATTTTTTTCTAGCAACCAGGCTGCTTTGATCTCTGCACGTTCACGGTACTGGTTTTCGAGATAAGCCCTGGAGAGTAATTCGCACAAATGGCGGTAACCTTGCGGGTTTTGCACCAGCAACAGCAAACGTTGTGGCTGATCGCGCTGTACGCTATTTTCAATCCAGACATCGCAACCCAGTATCGGCTTCAAGCCTTTGCCACGCGCGGCCTTATAGAACTTGACTGCGCCGAACAGGTTGGAGAGATCCGTCAGCGCAATGGCTGGCATGGCATCGTTTTTGGCGGCTTTGACATAGTCGTCAATGCGCACTGTGCCGTCCACAATGGAATACTCACTGTGACAGCGCAGATGAATAAATGCAGGTTGAATGGTGGGTATTTCAGGCGCTTCCATGGCCTTATTTTAACCGCCAACGCGGTTTTTTGTACCCATGACGGGTGCAAATAATCTGATTGACAGCGTTAAAAACCCAGATTCATCCACGCCAGCCATACTGGTTAACATGTGATAAAAAACTTAACCTGCAGTCGTTATGCTCTATGATGTCAGACGTTTTTGTGAATAGATCATCGATATGCCGAATGCCACTGCTTTACTGGACGACCCGATACTGGTTGAAGACGATTTGCCGGGCCTGGGGCAAACCTTACCCTTCTTTCAACTGGTCAACCACGACCTGGAAGACGTGTCATTGGAAGCGTTTCGCGGCCAGCGCAAAATCTTGCATTTTTTCCCTGGCATAGACACTGCCACCAGCGCCAACAGCGTCCGCACGCTGGACAGCCTGACAGCAAACTTACCCAACACGGTCATGCTGCATATTTCGCCAGACCTGCCCTTCACCATGACGCGTTTCTACGCGGCAGAAAACCTGTCTACTGGTATTCATCTCTCAACTATGCGTGGCCGCGACATGCTTAAAAACTATGGTGTGTTGATGATGACCAGCAAACTGGCGGGGTTGCCTGCACGCGTGCTGATGGTGGCCGACGAAAATGATCGCGTATTGCATGTCGAACTGGTCAAAGAATTAACCAGCGAACCAGACTATGCCGCCGCCCTGGCGGCACTGCAAAAGTGATTCCCTTACTTTTTATGTGGTTGATTGACATTGCCTGACACGTTAAAGTGTTCGTTTAACACTCATCAATCACGTTTTTGGAGAAGATTATGGCAAGCGTAACGCTTAAAGGTAACCCGGTCGCCGTTGGCGGTAAATTCTTGGCAGCAGGTGATGCTGCCCCAGCTTTTCAACTGGCAGATGCCAAACGCAACTTGGTTGGCTTGGATGCTTATGCTGGCAAGCGTAAAGTCCTCAACATTTTCCCTAGTATTGATACACCAACCTGTGCGACTTCAGTGCGCACCTTTAACAAAGAGGCCAGCAGCGTGAACAACACTGTTGTACTGTGTGTGTCTGCTGACTTGCCATTTGCACAAAGCCGTTTCTGCGGCGCAGAAGGCCTGGAAAACGTCGTCACCCTGTCTACTTTCCGTGATACGGCAAAATTTGCCACCGACTACGGTGTACTCATCACTGACAGCAGCCTGGCGGGCTTAACAGCACGTGCAGTGGTTGTGCTGGATGAAAACAATAAAGTGTTGCATAGCGAACTGGTAGGCGAGATTGCTGATGAGCCTAACTACGCGGCTGCATTGGCGATATTGAAATAAGCAATTAGTAAGCAATAAAAAAGCCAGCAAATGCTGGCTTTTTTATTTAGCACAAAATGTGAGTTAAACGCGCTTGAACAACAGGCTGCCATTCGTGCCGCCGAAACCAAAGTTATTTTTCAGGGCATATTCAATCTGTAAATCACGTGCGGTATTCGCACAGTAATCCAGATCGCATTCTGGGTCCTGATTAAACAAGTTGATCGTCGGTGGTGAAATCTGGTTATAAATAGACAACACCGTAAAGACAGACTCCAAACCACCCGCACCACCCAATAAGTGCCCCGTCATAGACTTGGTAGAGTTCACTACCAGTTTATAAGCGTGATCTCCAAACGTGGCTTTAATCGCGTTGGTTTCATTGGTGTCACCCAACGGTGTCGACGTGCCATGCGCATTCATAAACTGCACCTGGTCAGGATTAACGCCTGCATTTTTCAGAGCGTTTACCATGGACCGGCGTGGACCATCCATATTTGGCGCGGTCATGTGATAGGCATCGGCACTTAAACCGTAACCAGCCACTTCAGCGTAAATTCTGGCACCACGGGCTTTAGCATGCTCATATTCTTCAAGCACCATCACGCCAGCACCTTCACCAATGACAAAGCCATCACGGTCTTTATCCCAGGGACGACTGGCGGTTGCCGGATCATCATTGCGATTAGACAAGGCTCTCGCAGAGGCAAAGCCACCCACGCTCAGTTCGGTGATCGCGGCTTCAGCGCCACCAGCCACCATCACGTCAGCATCACCGTATTCAATCATACGCGCAGCTTCACCAATGCTATGTGTGCCTGTGGTACAGGCCGTGACCACGGCGATATTCGGGCCTTTTAAGCCCAGCATGATCGACAGGTTGCCTGAAATCATATTGATAATGGTGCCAGGGATAAAGAATGGCGAAATCTTGCGAGGGCCACCTTCATCATAACTGTCGTTTGTGGACTCGATCAGGCCTAAACCACCAATGCCGGAGCCGATGGTGACGCCGATGCGCTCTGCATTGGCGTCAGTCACCTCCAGGCCGGAGTCGCGGAAGGCTTCCAACCCAGCGGCCAAGCCATACTGGATAAACGTATCCATACGACGGGCATCTTTGGCTGGAATAAAGTCTTCCGCGTTAAAGCCTTTTACTTCGCCTGCAATTTGCGAAGCGAATGGTGTGGGATCAAATTTGGTAATGCGGGTAATGCCTGATTGACCAGCAACCAGATTGTCCCAAGCGGTTTGGGTACCAATCCCTACTGGAGACACCACGCCCAAGCCAGTTACTACTACTCTGCGTTTCGTCATAATATAGAAATCAGCCCTCTTGCGAGGGCTGATTGAAGAATTAAGTCAATGAATTACTTGAGGTTTGCGTTGACGTAATCAATCGCTTGCTGCACGGTTGTGATTTTTTCTGCTTCGTCGTCAGGAATTTCGCAATCGAATTCTTCTTCCAAAGCCATCACCAATTCTACGGTGTCCAGAGAATCTGCACCCAGATCATCCACGAAAGATGATGTGTTTTTAACGTCAGCTTCGTTTGCACCTAATTGTTCACAAACGATTTTCTTTACGCGTTGTTCGATGTCGGACATCTAAAATACCCCTTTGTTGATAAGTGTCATGTTCAGTAAACCGATATTCTAGCAAAACTTGCCCAGAATACCAAAGAAACTCTGTATTAAGCGCAATACATGCCGCCATTAACGTGGATGGTTTCACCTGTAATGTAGGCTGCGGCAGACGACGCCAGGAAAGCAACCGTGGCCGCAATTTCATCCACCTGGCCTAAACGGCCTACCGCAATGCGTTGCAGCATTTTGGCTTTGATCTCTTCTGGCAGCTCGGCAGTCATATCGGTTTCAATAAAGCCTGGCGCCACACAGTTCACCGTGATGCCACGGCTACCCACCTCTTGCGCCATCGATTTGGTAAAACCCGTCATACCAGCCTTGGCCGCCGCATAGTTAACTTGCCCAGCATTGCCCATATGGCCGACCACGCTAGAAATATTAATGATGCGACCTTGGCGCGCTTTCATCATCGGACGCAATACTGCCTGGCTCATGCGGAAAACCGACTTGAGATTAGTATTTAATACCGCATCCCAATCTTCATCTTTCATGCGCATCAACAAGGTATCTTTAGTAATGCCTGCATTGTTGACTAGGATGGAGACTTCACCATACTGTTCAGCAATCTGCTTTAAAACCGCTTCGATTTGCTCTGGCTGCGTCACATCCAGCGCTAGACCCACGCCGTTCACACCAGCGGCTTTCAAATGCGCAGTAATCGCCTCTGCGCCACTGGCGGAAGTGGCCGTCCCCACGACAAAAGCACCTTGTTTACCCAAGGCTTGCGCAATGGCAGCTCCAATCCCGCGGCTTGCGCCAGTCACCAATGCTACTTGCTGATTCGACATCATTATTCCCCTTGTTGTGCAACAAATGCTTGCACAGATTCATCATTCACCAGTGCGACACAGGTCATGTCGGCCACGATGCGCTTGGCTAAACCAGCCAGCACCTTGCCTGGACCACACTCTGCCGCAGCTAACACGTCTTGTGCGGCTAATTGCTGCACCGTCTCTACCCAGCGTACCGGGTTGTGCAATTGACGCACCAAAGCGTCTTTAATTTGCGCCGCATCGCTATACGCAGCCACATCGGCATTGTGTAACACTGGCACCACAGGCGCTTGCACGTCCACGTTCTGCAGGTATTCGCGCAACTTTTCGGCAGCAGGCTTCATCAAGTCACAGTGTGACGGCACGCTCACAGGCAACGGCAAGGCACGTTTAGCGCCTTTGGCTTTAGCTAACTCCATGCCCCGCTCAACAGCCGCCTTGTCACCCGCGATGACCACTTGACCTGGTGAGTTAAAATTCACCGCCTGCACCACCTGACCCTGCGCGGCTTCGGCGCACACGGCACGCACAGTCTCGTCATCCAGCCCCAAAATCGCAGCCATGGCGCCCTGACCTTCTGGCACCGCTTGCTGCATGACCTGGGCACGGAACTTGACCAGTGGTAACGCATCTGCAAATGAAATCGCATTGGCCGCTACCAGTGCGGTATATTCACCCAGACTATGACCCGCCATCGCCGTTGGCAACTGGCCGCCCAGCGCCTGGTAAACACGCCAGGTAGCAACCCCTGCAGTGAGCATGATAGGCTGCGTGTTTTCGGTCAGGTTAATTTCATCGTTGGCTTCTGTCGCCATTTTCCAGAAATCGACACTCAACACCGCTGTGGCTTCATCAAAGGTTTGTTTAATAATGGCGTGGGCCTCAAGCCCCTGCATCATGCCCACGGACTGTGAGCCCTGGCCTGGAAAGAAAAAAGCAAATGTAGACATAATTTTTGATCACGTATTGACTAAAACAATATGCAGGCCATCATTTATATGACGCCTGCACACAAAAAACTTCACGGCCGGGTATCAAGTAACGACTTAATACTTCACCAATGCAGAACCCCAGGTAAAGCCGCCACCAAACGCCTCCATCAGCAACAGATGCCCGCGCTGAATACGGCCATCACGCACCGCGGTGTCTAGCGCCAACGGAATAGAAGCCGCAGAAGTATTGCCATGCTGGTCCACGGTGACCACCACCTTCTCCATCGGCATATCCAACTTTTTGGCGGTGGCTTGCAAAATGCGGATATTGGCCTGATGCGGCACCAGCCAGTCGATGTCAGACTTTTGCATCTGGTTCGCAGCCAAGGTTTCATCCACAATCTGGTCCAGCGTATTGACCGCCATTTTAAACACAGCATTGCCTTCCATCACCACGGTGTCCGGGCCATCCTCTTTGCGCGGCACATGCAGATAGGTTTCATAATTGCCATCGGCATGGATATGAGTAGAGAGCACGCCAGGTTCTTCGCTGGCTTGTAAGATCACGGCCCCTGCGCCATCGCCCCACAAAATGCAATTGCTGCGGTCGCTGTAGTCGGTGATACGGGTAAAGGTATCGGCACCAATCACAAGCACATTGCGATATTGACCAGACTTGATAAATTGATGGGCAGTGGTCAACGCATACACAAAGCCGCTACAAACCGCTTGTATGTCAAACGCCGGGCAACCGCTAATGCCTAATTTGCGTTGCACCATAGTCGCTACACTCGGAAAAATCTTGTCCGGTGTGGTCGTTGCCACAATAATGAGGTCGATATCCTGCGCCTGAATGCCAGCGGCTTCGATGGCATGACGTGCGGCCTCGGTAGCCAGATCACTGGTGCGTTCATCCGTGACACGATGTCGCTGCTTAATACCGGTTCTGGCAAAGATCCACTCATCCGTGGTATCAACCATCTTTTCCAGTTCGGCGTTGGTTAAAATAGTGGGCGGCAGATAACTGCCAGTGCCTGCGATTCGTGCGTTAATCATTCGTACGATTATGCCTTAATTGGGTCAAATTAGCTAACTGAATGGGGCTCAGGAAGGCTCGGATGTGGTCAGGTGCTCGATCTCAAGCTGTGCCTGAATACGCTTTAACACGCCGCTCTGCGCCTCTTCCATCGCCACATGAATGGCATGATAAAAACCGACGCTATCCGCCCCACCATGGCTCTTCACGACAATGCCACGCAAGCCCAGAAAACTGGCGCCATTATAACGACGCGGATCCAGACGCTTTTTAAAAGCTTTTAATACCGGAAAAGCGCCCAGCGCCATGAGCTTAGTCAACCAGTTGCGCTTGAATTCCTGGGTCAAGAACTTGCCCATCATATGCGCCAAACCCTCAGTGGTTTTGAGCGCCACATTACCAACAAAGCCATCACACACCACCACATCGGTCGTGCCCTTGAAAATATCATCGCCTTCAACATTGCCGTAAAAATTCAAATGGCTGCCACGCAGCAATTCAGCTGCCTGCTTGGCCACTTCATTGCCTTTGATATCTTCAGAGCCAATATTGAGCAGGCCAACCGTAGGGTTAGGTTTATTGCTGATACAACTCACCACCATCGCACCCATAATGGCAAACTGATAGAGGTGTTCCGGCGTACAGTCAGCGTTAGCGCCCAAGTCGAGCATAAATGTGCTGCCATTTTCAGAAGGCAAGGTCGAGGCAATCGCCGGACGGTCGATCCCAGGCAAGGTTTTCAGCACAAAGCGCGCGGTCGCCATTAAGGCGCCGGTATTACCGGCGCTCACACAGGCTTGCGCCTCACCAGTTTTGACCATATTAATCGCCACGCGCATAGAAGAATCTTTTTTATTCTTCATTGCGCTTTGTGGCGATTCATCCATCAGCACCACTTCACTGGCGTGATGCACACGCAAACGCGGACCGGGTTGGACGTGTAAAGCTTTCAATTCCGCTTCAACCGCGTCTTGCAAGCCCACTAGAATAATATTGAGATTAGGATTTTCGTTCAAAATACGCACTGCCGCAGGCACCGTCACATGTGGACCGTGATCTCCCCCCATGGCATCAATGGCAATCACTACTTCTTGTGAATGCGCGTGTTGACCAGTTGTCATGTTATTTCCCAAATTTACCTTTCTGAAACTGCTTTGCTATCGAACCTCAGCAGCTTGCATTAGAAAAGTAGAGGCTTACGCCAGATACACAAACGCCGCGCATTTTACTGCGCGGCGTGTTTTAAAGCTTGACGCTTTAATGCAGCGATTATTCGCCTTTTGCTGGCATCACTTTACGGCCACGGTAAAAACCGTTTGGGCTCACGTGATGACGCAAATGTACTTCACCAGTCGTTGGCTCAATTGCCAAAGGTGGGTTAGTCAAAAAGTCGTGGGAGCGGTGCATACCACGCTTGGACGGTGTCTTTTTGTTTTGCTGAACTGCCATTTAAATACTCCAAAATCAAACCGCCGCACCTCAGAGAATGAAGTTAAAGGGCAGTTGTAAATAAACTTAGAATGCTACCTAATCCGCAATTATAAAATATTCCAGAGACAACTGCAAATAAATCCTGCAAATATCGCTTTTAATTTGGTTTTTTGCATGTGCATGTTTGCAAACAAGTCCTACTTATCCAGCTTTAACTGCTTGAGCGCCGCAAAAGGATTAGGCTTTTCACCGGCAGATTGCTGCAAACTGACACACGCGTCCTCATGCATGACCGCAATCGGCAAGGCCATCAGCAACTCATCCTCAACCAGTGACTCTATGGTGGTTTCTCCATCTTCTTCCAGCCAATCAACCTGCTCATCTTCAAGCAACGCTTCTGGCGGTTCATCGCACAGTGCAAATTCAAATTGCAAATCCAGCGTCTGCGGCAGTGGCGCAAAACAGCGCTGACACACCAACGGCAAGTCAGACTGCACATCCAATGACAACATCGGCAAAGCAGTCTCACTAAAAAAACGAGACGGCAACCCCTGTAACTGATAATGCACGCGCAATGCAGACAAAGCAGCGGCATCGGATACGCCCAGGGCCAGCAATGCCTCACGCAAGCGCGGCAAGGATGAAAGCGTTAACTCACCTTCTGTGTCTTTCTGCTGCCGGGCCAGCTCCTCAAATCGCGTCATAAGCAACCAAAACTCTTAATAAACAATCTTCACACTATAACAAACTCAGCCTCTCTTGACGACCTGCGGCATGCCAGCCACAGCCAAAAATGACGCCCTACTTTTTAAGACCACGGTTTGTTGTTATAATGATGTCGCATCACGCGGCGCTCTTTTCATGAGCGCGCTCATGGTGCCGGTTTGCATAATCGGCCATCCGTTCAGACGGCCTTATTGCTGCAAAACCACAACCAAATCAACTCAAAGCGTTTTAAATACAAGTAGTTGCTAATTAAATAAACGGTTGAGTTACTAAAAGACTCTGTCCTTTTTTCTTGCTTTAAGGGTAATGTGTGTTTAAGAAAATTTTAGTCGCGAATCGCGGTGAAATTGCGGTACGCATTGTGCGCGCCTGCTCGGAAATGGGTATCAAATCTGTGGCCATTTACGCGGATGCTGACCGTCATGCCTTACATGTTAAAAAGGCTGACGAAGCTTACAACATTGGTTCTGACCCAGTCGCAGGCTACCTGAACGCGCACAATATAGTGAATATCGCGGTGGCTGCCGGCTGTGATGCCTTGCACCCTGGCTATGGCTTTTTGTCTGAAAATCCAGAGTTGGCCGAAGTTTGTTCCCGTCGCGGCATCAAGTTCATCGGCCCTGAAGCCGACGTCATTCGCCAGATGGGTGACAAGATTCAGGCGCGTAACGCCATGATCAATGCCGGTATCCCTTGTGTGCCAGGCAGTGATGGCAACCTAGAGTCCCTAGAAGCCGCCGTGGTATTGGCCAATAAAATTGGCTATCCGGTGATGCTGAAAGCCACTAACGGTGGTGGTGGTCGCGGTATTCGCCGTTGCGATAGCGAAAAAGAGTTGTTAAGCAACTATGACCGTGTCATTTCTGAAGCCAGCAAAGCCTTTGGTAAACCAGAAGTCTTCCTCGAAAAATGCGTGGTCCATCCGCGCCATATCGAAGTGCAGATTCTGGCCGATGCACATGGCAACGTGATCCATCTGTTTGAGCGCGATTGTTCTATCCAGCGCCGCAACCAGAAGCTGATTGAAATCGCTCCTTCACCACAACTTTCCCAAGCACAGCGTGACTATATTGGTGGCCTGGGTGTCAAGGCAGCTAAAGCGGTTGGCTATGAAAATGCGGGCACAGTCGAATTTTTACTCGACTCCGACAACAATTTTTACTTCATGGAAATGAACACCCGCTTGCAGGTGGAACATACCGTGACTGAAACCATTACTGGCGTTGATATCGTCCAGCAGCAGATTCGCGTCGCGGCTGGCCTGCCATTGCAATACAAGCAAAGCGAAATCGCCTTCCGTGGCTTTGCGATGGAATACCGTATCAATGCTGAAGATCCGCAAAAAGACTTTTTGCCCAGCTTTGGTAAGATTACACGCTACTACGCGCCGGGTGGCCCTGGCGTTCGTATGGACGCGGCCATTTACAGCGGCTATGTGATTCCACCTTACTACGACTCCATGTGTGCCAAGCTCACTGTTTGGGCATTGGACTGGGAGGGTGTGATTGAGCGCGGTCGCCGTGCGCTGAATGACATGGTAGTTTATGGCGTCAAAACAACGATTCCTTACTACCAGCAGATCATGTTACACCCTGACTTTAGGGCGGCTGACTTCAACACCAGCTTTGTAGAGCAACACCCGGAGCTGACCGAGTATGACGTCGGACTCCCAAAAGAACTGATGGCCGCAGCGATCGCTGCCGCGATTGCAGCCCACGAAGGCATTTGATTAACCGTATTGCAGATATTAATTAGATCGATAAGATTATGAGCAAAATACATGTCACCGAACTCGTTTTAAGAGATGGCCATCAATCCCTGATCGCGACGCGCATGCGTACCGAAGATATGCTGCCGATTGCCAGCAAACTGGATGAAATTGGTTTCTGGTCACTCGAAGCCTGGGGCGGTGCCACCTTTGACGCCTGCGTGCGCTTTTTGAAAGAAGACCCTTGGGAGCGCCTGCGCAGCCTGCGTAAGGCTTTGCCTAATACGCCGATCAATATGCTGTTGCGCGGCCAGAACTTGCTAGGCTACCGTCATTATTCAGACGATGTGGTGCATGCGTTTGTGAAACAAGCCGCAGACACAGGCGTCGATGTCTTCCGCATTTTTGATGCGATGAACGACATCCGCAACCTGAAAACAGCGATTGAAGCCGTTAAATCAGTGAAAAAACACGCCATCGGCACCTTATCTTTCACTACCAGTCCTGTGCATGACGTGGCTTACTTCGTCAATATGGCGAAAGAGCTCGAAGCGCTGGGCTGCGACAGCATCGGCGTGAAAGACATGGCTGGTTTGCTGACGCCGACCATGGCGGGTGAACTGGTTAAAGCATTAAAAGCCGCGGTGAGCTTGCCTATCCACATGCATAGCCACGCCACTTCAGGCTTGGCCAGCATGGTCATGCTCAAAAGCGTGGAAAACGGTGTTGATATTATCGACACCTGTAACTCCTCATTCTCTGAAGGCGCGAGCCATCCAACCACCGAGAGCCTGGTTGCCGCTTTAAAAGGCACTGAGTACGACACCGGCCTCGACTTAGGCAAACTGCAAGAAATCACTGCCTACTTTAAAGAAGTACGCAAAAAATACTGGCAGTTTGAGAGCGAGTTCACCGGTGTGGATACGCGCGTGCTGGTTAACCAGGTTCCGGGTGGCATGATTTCCAATCTGTCTAACCAGTTAAAAGAACAAGGCGCGCTCAACCGTATGGATGAAGTGCTGGCCGAAATTCCTCGCGTACGCCAGGACTTGGGCTATCCTCCGTTGGTGACACCAACCTCACAAATCGTCGGCACCCAGGCGGTGTTAAACGTGTTGACCGGTGGCCGTTACAAGTCCATCACCAACGAAGTGAAAAACTACCTGTTGGGTCAATATGGTAAAGCGCCAGCGGCGGTGAATGCAGACGTACGTAAGCAGGCGGTTGGCGATGCTGAAGTGATTACCTGCCGCCCGGCTGATTTGTTGCAACCAGAAATGGTCAGATTGCAGTCTGAGGCCGAGCGTTTTGCCAACAACGAACAAGACGTACTCACATACGCCATGTTCCCGGATATTGGCCAAACCTTCTTGCAGGAGCGCAATGCGGGCTCGTTGAAACCAGAGCCTTTGTTGAGCAAAGATGCAGTCACGCAACAAACGGCTGCGGCCCGCTACGCGCCTAATGAGTTCAATATCACACTGCACGGTGAAACCTATCATATCAAACTGACTGGTAGCGGCCATGCCGGTGAAGAGCGCAAGCCATATTACGTCAAAGTAGATGGCATCTCAGAAGAAGTGTTTGTAGAAACACTCAACGAGATGGAAGTCAGCGGCGGCGGTAATAATGGCGCAAGTGGTGGCAAGAAAAAAGCGGCTGTTGCCGCCAGTGGTCGCCCGCGCCCTAGCCACCCAGGTTGTGTGACCACGGCCATGCCAGGCACTATCGTGACCGTCAAAGTCAATGTCGGTGACAAAGTGAATGCAGGCGATGGTGTGCTGGTCATTGAAGCCATGAAAATGGAAAACGAAATCCAGGCCAGTAAATCAGGCACCGTAGTGGCAATCCATGTTGCCAAAGGTGATAATGTCACTCCAGACGAATCACTGATTGAAATTCAACCGGAATAATGCAGATAGACAAAAATCCCTGAAGCAATTCAGGGATTTTTGCTTTTACCCATGACAACCCCCCTCATCCTCGCCTCATCTTCACGTTATCGCCGCGAAGTGCTGCAAAAGCTACATTTGCCGTTTGAATGCATTTCACCTGACATTGACGAAACACCGTTGCCAGATGAAAACCCTGCGCAAACCTCGTTAAGGCTAGCCGAAGCCAAAGCACGCAAAGTGGCAGAGAGCCAAGCGCATGCGCTGATTATCGGTTGCGATCAGGTGGCTACGGTCGATGGCTTGCAGATCGGCAAACCTGGCAATCACGAAAATGCGGTCAAGCAATTGACCACGCTCAGCGGCAAAGAAGTGATTTTTCATAGCGCGCTGTGTTTGTACGATAGCCGTCATCAGCACATGCAATCGACCATCGTGCCTTATTTTGTAAAATTTAAGACACTGAGCCTAGCCCAGATTGATAGCTATCTGCGGCTGGAACAGCCCTACGACTGCGCGGGCAGCGCCAAATCTGAGGGCATGGGCATTGCCCTGCTCGACTATATGCGCGGCGACGACCCTAACGCATTGATAGGCTTACCATTGATTGCACTGGTCAATATGCTGCAACAAGCGGGCATCGATGTATTATCACACTCACCAACCTAACGCAGACTCACAGACACGTTAACTTTTGAACGGCTGTTGCGTTATGTGGGTCTCAAGTGCAAGCACTTAATAACAACGAGAGGATCACCCATGCGACTCAGCTCCCTGCTGTTTTTTTCTTTAGGTAGTGTTTCACTGTGCAGTCCGTCCATCGCACAAGCAGAATCTGCCACGGTTAGCCCGCAATCTGACCAAACCAGTATGGCCGTGACCATTTATAACGAAGATCTGGCATTGGTGAAAGACAGCCGTAAACTCCACTTGAATCCGGGCTTGTCTGCCCTGTCATTCCGTGATGTCAGCGCTCAGATCAAGTCAGAAACCGCCTTGCTGCGCAGCCTGCTGCCCAATAGCGACTTGCAGGTGCTGGAGCAAAACTTCGACTTTGACCTGCTCACCCCGCAAAAACTGCTGGAGAAAAACGTAGGCCAGCAAGTGACGATTATCCGCACCAACCCCAGCACAGGCGCTGAGACAGAAGAAACCGCCACCGTGCTGTCTGCACAAGATGGCGTGGTGCTCAAAATCGGCAACCGCATTGAAACAGGTATTCCAGGCCGCATCGCTTACCCTAACGTGCCCGGCCAGCTCAAAGACCGCCCCACCTTGACCACGCAAGTGCAATACAAGGGTGCTGAACAAAGCAACTTGGAGCTCAGCTACCTCACCGGCGGCCTGCAATGGAAAGCCGACTACGTGGCCGAACTCAGCAGTAAAGAAGACGCCATTGACCTCTCAGGCTGGGTCACACTCACCAACACCAGCGGTAGCGCCTATCCTAACGCCAAAGTGCAACTGGTGGCAGGCGACGTCAACCGCGTGCGTGAAGTGATTCACCCCAAAACCATGATGATGCGCAGTGAAGCCATGGTGGCCGATGTGGCGATGCCTAGCGAGCAAGGCTTGCTCGAGTACCACTTATATACACTGCCACGCACCACCACCATTGCCGAAAACCAAACCAAACAGGTCGCACTGCTCTCCGCGCAGCATATCCCGGCGCGTAAAGAGCTGGTGCTCAGTGGTGCAGACTATTATTACCAAGGCGCTTATCGTGATATTGAGAAAAAGCAAAAAGTGCAGGTATTTGTAGAGTTTGAAAACAAAGAAAGCAGCAAGTTAGGTATCCCGCTGCCAAAAGGCACCATGCGTGTGTATAAAAAAGACAACGATGGTACGGCGCAATTTGTCGGTGAAGACCAGATTGACCACACGCCTAAAAACGATAGCGTACGCCTCAAACTCGGCAACGCGTTTGATGTAACCGCAGACCGCGTACAAACCGACTTTAAAAACCTGGGCAAACCCAGTCAGGCGCCGTTGTATGAAAGCGCTTATGCCATTACCTTGCATAACGCCAAAAAAGAAGCCGTAACGGTCACGTTGCAAGAGCCGCTCAATGGCGACTGGAAAATACTTAATGAATCTCAGCCACACAAAAAAACCAGTGCACACCAAGCCACCTGGCAAGTCCATGTGCCTGCTGAAAGTGATGTGACACTCAAATACCGTGTGCAAGTGAAGTATTAAGCCCGCAGCACCCATTGCACGACAAAAAAGCATTCTTGCAAAAGAATGCTTTTTTTATGCGCCAGCGTGGGATAATCCAGTTTTTACAATAAACCGAATACTATGGCCACTGGTACCTTATTCTTTATCCCTGCCCCACTCGCTGAAGGCACCACGCCACAACAAGTGCTCCCGGCAGAGGTCGTTCAACGCATACACAGCTTGCACCATTTCATCGTCGAAAACGAAAAAACCGCACGCCAGATTATCGCCGCCAGCGGACATCCGGTGTCTATGCGCGAGTTAAGCCTCACAGTGCTGACCAAAGATACGCCCAACAAAGAGCTGGCAAAACTATTACAACCCTTACAACAAGGCTTGGATGTCGGCTTGATGAGTGAAGCAGGCTGCCCTGGTATCGCTGATCCCGGCGCCGCACTGGCAGCTGTTGCACACCATAAAGGCATACGCGTGGCGCCATTAGTCGGCCCTAGCAGCTTGTTACTGGGCTTGATGGCCAGCGGCCTCAATGGCCAACGCTTTACCTTTTTAGGCTACTTGCCCAGTGAAAAAGCTGAACGCATCAAAACCATCAAAGGCATTGAATTTGACTCAAGAAAACAGCAAGCCACCCAACTGTTTATTGAAACGCCCTACCGCAACCAGCATGTGCTGGAAGACCTGATTGATCACTTACAAGCGCAAACACGCCTATGCGTAGCCTGCAACATCACGGCACCCGATGAAATGATTGTGACTAAAACCATCGCCGAGTGGAAAAAAGCAGCGTTACCCGATGTACACAAAAAACCGACCGTGTTTTTGCTACTCGCATAACAAGCACAAAAAAGCCCCGCACTAGGCGGGGCTTCCCACAACAAGCAATCAGCTATTAGGCGGTACGGCGGCGAACAACCGCTGCCATCAAAGCAAACCCAGCCAGCAACATACTGTAGGTATCTGCCTCAGGCACCGGCGTTGTCGGTGTCATCGTGACCCAGTAAACACCCAAACCATTGTTTTGATAGGCTTGGAAGAACGGGAAAGTCACCAACACCTTGCCATAGTTACCCGCATCCGTTTTCACGGCAAATACTGAGTTAGCCGTCAACAAACTGCCTACATCGCCACCACTAATGCCTGTAGAAGAATAAGTTAATGCCTCGAGGTCGCTCACGGTCAACGCATTAAAACTTAAACCGCCAACCCCTACTTGGCCAACATAAGCGAGTTGCGCTGTTGAGTAAGGCATCAACGCACGGCTAGTCGTCGTCATTTGCTCCCACCAAACATCTGGACCCGCACCAGCCAATGAGCCAGCATCAAAATCGAATAAAAAAGTGCCTGGGATAGTCGCAACGCCTTCTGAAACAGTCGCCGCCTGTGCACTGGTCGCAACACCGCTCAACATGGCTAAACCCAATAATGCAGCCATGCCTTGCTTGTATGAATGTTTAAACAATTTCATCTTCACTCTCCAAAATTAACAATAAAGTTCATTATTATTAACTTATATTAACAATATTTGCAATGAGTTAATGCTATAGAGTTGCGGCTATTAAAGTGACCGTGGTTTAAATGCGAAAAAGCCTCGAAACATCGAGGCTTTTTTACCATGAATAATTTAAATTTTTACTCGTTTAATTTAAAGGTAATCGGCACCAGAAACCAGGCACTAAAAGGCTCTCCTGCTTTTTTTGCAGAAATAAAACAAAAGATTTGACTGACGCTATCGCCGCTTCGTCTAATCGACTAAATCCACTATATTCATGTAATTTGACCTCAACGAGATGGCCCGTTTTATCAACAAACACCTTCAAAATCGTTACCCCCTCCTCCCTTAATCTTCGGGACTCCAGAAGGTACTCTAATCTATCCTTGATTGAGGCAGCCCCATTTGCCTCTACGCAAGCCGCAGATTCAGAAGCATGAGAAGGAAATGAAACAAGAGTGGAAAATATGCCCAATAACAGCTTATTCATTAAAAAGTTATTGCCCGCGCATAAACATCTTATCCAAGTCATTCAAACTCACCTGGAACCAGGTCGGTCTGCCGTGGTTACACTGGCCGCTGCGCTCGGTGGCTTCCATGTCTCTCAGCAAGGCGTTCATTTCGGTGACGGTAAGCTGCCGGTTGGCTCTCACAGCGGCATGGCAGGCCATGGTACCTAATACTTCGTTTTGGCGTTCTAGCAATACGCGGCTCGCGCCATACTCATGCAAATCGCGCAACACCGCGCGCGCCAAAGCCACGGCATCGGCGTCTTGCAGCATGGTTGGCACGGCGCGGATGGCAATAGTGGTGGGTGACAAAGTCGCCAGATCAAACCCCAGCTGTTGTAAGGTGTCACTACCTTGCAGGCTTTGCAGGGTAGCGACTTCGACCTTTTCGGCGTAGAAGCTGATCGGTATCAATAATGGCTGCGTGGCGATGGCTTGCTCGCTCAGGGCATTTTTCAGGCGCTCATACATAATGCGCTCATGCGCGGCGTGCATATCCACCACCACCATGCCTTGCGTGTTTTGGGCCAGGATATAAATACCATGCAATTGACCAAGCGCGAAACCTAGGGGATATTGCTGCGGTGCTTCTGCTGCGGTAGCGCTTGCCATCACATGCGTGACTGCCAGCATGCTTGCTGCAGAATGACTTTCTTCCATACTCCCAGCCGTCACCGCAGGGTTTAAATCACCATAGAGCTGGCCGTAAAATTGCTGCGCCAGCGCTGCGCCATTGCTAACACTCGGTTGATAGTCGCCGCTAAAGACGGAGCGGCTTTGCAGGGGCATTTCAACCTGTTCACGCGGCATATTAAAAGCGGGCATATTCGTTGGCCGAAACGGGTTGAACGGTGCTTGCACAGGCTGACTGGCTTGAATCTCAGCCGAGGTTTTGCCTAATGCTTTGTGCAAGCTATGGAAAATAAAGCGATGCACCGCTTGCGACTCACGAAAACGCACCTCAGTTTTGGCCGGGTGTACGTTGACATCGACTAAGGATGGATCGAGCTCTAAAAACAGTACAAAAGCCGGATGTTTGTCGCCGTGCAACACATCTTGATAGGCTTGTTTAATCGCGTGAGCAATCAACTTGTCGCGCACAAAACGGCCATTCACAAATACATACTGGCTATCGCGGCTATGGCGTTGATACGTCGGTGACGCGGTCATACCCCACAGGCGCAAACCACCGCTCTCTTCTTCTAGCCAAACACTTTGCGCCGCAAACTCGCTGCCTAATACATCAGTAATGCGTTGTTGTGGCGTATTGGCCGCCAAGCGCGAGATAGCCTTGCCGTTATGCTGCAATAAAAAGCCGACGTTCGGGCGTGACAAGGCCACACGCGTAAACGCATCTTCGCAATGACCAAACTCGGTGTTTTCAGTTTTAAGAAACTTGCGCCGCGCCGGGGTGTTAAAGTACAAATCATGCACTTCAACAATGGTGCCCGCATCTAGCGCAGCCGGACTGATTGCTTGGCCGTGTGTGCCCTCGGCAGCAATTTGCCAGGCATGGCTGGCCGCTTGTTGGCGACTAGTGAGCACCGTGCGCGAAATAGAGGCAATACTGGCCAGCGCCTCGCCCCTGAAGCCCAAACTACCAACTTGCTCCAGGTCTTCCAGACTTTGAATCTTGCTGGTGGCATGGCGAGTCAGCGCCAGCGCCAGGTCATCTTTGGCAATGCCATGCCCATCATCACTGACTTTAAGCAGCTTGATGCCACCTTGCTGCAGCGCCACTTGAATCTGCGTACTGCCTGCATCCACACTGTTTTCGAGTAACTCTTTAAGCGCAGAGGCCGGACGCTCGACCACCTCTCCAGCAGCAATTTGTGAAATCAGTTGGTCGGGTAATAGGTGGATTTTCATCACGCCATTTTACCTGTTTTGCTAGAATGGCTGCTATGTCTCTCGCCGTATACCAGGATTATTTGTCGCGCTTTCGCCTTGCGCGCCAGATGCAACGCCAACACCATTTTTATGTCGGCCCCACCAACTCCGGTAAAACTTATCAGGCGCTCGAAACTTTGCGCCAGGCCTCGTCTGGCGTTTACCTGGCACCATTACGCTTACTGGCAATGGAAGTGCGTGACCGATTAATGCAAGCAGGCGTGCCTTGCAACTTGGTCACCGGCGAAGAGCGTGTGATGGTGCCGGGCGCCAAACATACCGCGTCTACCATTGAAATGCTGCGGCCAGACATGGCGGTAGACGTCGCTGTGATTGATGAAATCCAGATGCTGATGGACCCAGACCGTGGCAGCGCCTGGACGGCTGCCTTGCTTGGCGTCCCCGCCAAACAGGTATTTATCTGCGGTGCCAACAGCGTAACCGCCAGTTGCACCCGCGTGCTGGATGCGCTGGGCGAGCCTTATACCCTCACCCACTTGCAACGCATGACGCCGCTGCTGATTGAAGACCATAGCATTTGCGGCACCCGCTACCATGCGGCCAAGCTACACAAGGCCTTGCAGCCCGGCGATGCCATTATCGCCTTTAGCCGCAAAGATGTACTCACCTTGGCAGCACGTATTCGCCAATGGGGATTAAGTGTTGCCACTATTTATGGTGCGCTGTCACCAGAAGTCCGGCGTGGTGAATCCGCCCGTTTTGCTAATGGAGAAGCACAAATACTGGTGGCGACCGATGCGATTGGCATGGGCCTCAACCTGCCTATCCGCCGCGTTATTTTTGCCAATATCCACAAGTTTGACGGCATCGCCCCGCGCCCGCTCAATGCCACCGAAATGCGCCAGATTGCAGGCCGCGCTGGTCGCCACGGCCTCTATGACACGGGCTACGTGACCGTGCTGGAGGACGACGAGCAATGGCATCTGCAAGCCATGTTGCAAGTAGACGATACCGCACCGCTATTTGCACTACCGATGGCGGTTGGTAGTGGCGACATTGAAGCCTTGAGTCAAAAAATCCCCACCTGGCGGCTGGCGGAGTGTATGGCGTATTTACAAACGCAATATCAGCGGCAACATGACGCAACCAGCCTACAATGGCAAGTCACGCCCCTGCAACACCAGCAAGCTTTACTCATAGACGACGTCGCGCCCAAACTCAGCATGCGCGACAAATACCGCCTGATGTGCGCGCCACTGGCGATACAGGTGCCGATTGCACGGGATTATTTTTTGCAATGTGTAGAAGCTGTCGCTACCCAACAACCACGGGCATTACCAAATATGCCGGACTGGCTGAATGGGCAGCAGGCACAATATCTGGAGCAAGCTGAATTAATTTGCCAGCATTTGAGTTTATATAGCTGGTTGTCGTATCAGTATCCGCAGATTTTCTTGGATAGCGCATTGATTGATGATGCGAGAAGCAAGCTCAATGCTTATATTAGCCGGGCGTTGAGGGTGCAGGCGGGGTATGGGAAGACGCAGAGAGAAGCGGAATTGGCTCAGTATCGCTAAAGTGGTTTTATGAGTGATCCATTTCGCCTTTTCGGCGACCCTTCTTTCTTATGCTTGTCCATAAGAAAGAAGGCAAAGAACAAGACACCCCAGCTTCCGCTTGTTCCCTCCGTTGCTCACCAAAGTGAAACTCGCCCTGACAAGCCACACAGAACGTGGCTTGTTGCGGAACTCGGACAGCCGATGGCCGAAAGCCCACTTCGCCTGCGCTACTCGGCGCGGCAGATGGGGACCCCGAACACCATGCGACTGCAACCCAAAGCGAATTGAAGAAAAAGAATCTGATTTTTAAAGCGTCCAAATCTCGTCAATGTGAGTTTAGCGAGATGAATCCCATTCCATCACGCTGAGTAGCGGAAACAAAATAAGAATAGAGGGAGCGACTGTCTGAGCTCCGCAACAAGCCACGAAGTGTGTGGCTTGTCAGGGCGAGTTTCGTGACCGGCTTATTTTGTTGATAACTAAGACTGCGCAGCAGTCTGTTACGGCGTAGGCTAACTCGCGCAGCGATATTAAGCGTAGCGGCCGTAGCCAACAACGCAAGGGAGCCGCAGGCCGTGATGGCTGGGTGCCCTCTTCTTTGGTTACTTTCTGAGGGGCAAGCACCAGAAAGTGACTCGCCGAGAGGCGAAAAAGCATCAATCAATCTCAGAGTTACTTTTTAGCAAACGAAGGATTCGTCGCCACGTACGACTTCACGCCAGTCAAAATCGCATTCACCAACTTATCCTGATAGCCGTCATCATTTAATCTGGCCTCTTCATCCGGATTACTGATAAACGCAGTCTCCACCAAAATCGATGGAATATCCGGTGATTTGAGCACCGCAAATGCCGCCTGTTCCACGTATTTGGAATGCAGGGTATTGATTTTGGCAATACGCCCTAGCACAGCTTTACCCATACGAATACTGTCATGAATGGTTGCGGTTTGCGATAAATCGAGCAGCGTGCGCGCCAAATCCATATCGCGCGTATCCAGCGATACACCACCAATCAAGTCCACCGCGTTTTCCTTTTTCGCCAGGTAGCGCGCCCCGGCACTGGTGGCGCCGCGTTCTGAAAGCGCAAACACCGATGAGCCTTTGGCGGTGCTATTCACAAACGAATCGGCGTGAATAGAAATAAACAGGTCAGCTTTTGCGGCACGCGCTTTTTTCACACGATCGCCCAGTGGTACGAAATAGTCTCCATCACGAATCAGGATGGCTTGCATATTATCTTCAGCATCGATCTGCTGCTTGAGCTTACGCGCAATCGCCAACGTAATATTTTTCTCATGGCTGCCGTTGGCCCCCCTGGCACCCGGGTCTTCACCGCCGTGACCGGCATCGACAGCAATCGTGATCAGCTTTTGGCCAGGCTTGGCTTGTTTTGGTTTATCGGCAACCACTGGCTTGTCGACTGGTTTTTCCGTCGTTGCGGTAACGGCTGGCGCCTCGCTGGCAGCTTCTTTGGTGGTCGCTGGCGGGGTTGCCGGTTCGGCCGATTTGTCTTCACTATTGGCTGGCGGTACTTCCTGCAACTGCTTGGAAGGCGTCAGCACTGGCGTGACAGCAGCAGGCTCTGCACTGCCCGTGGCAGGCGCAATGCTGATCGCCAGTCGTTGTTGCGAGCTGCCTGCATTCATATCGGTGACCAGTGGTTTGATGTCGGACTTAATATCAAACACCAAGCGCGTGGTATGTTCGGTAAACGGGGCGATGCGAATCTTGGACAGGTAAGGATGTTGCGCATCGAGCTGAAATGGCAAGGCTTTGAGGGTCGGGCTAATCGCCACTGCATCCATATCGATCACCACGCGGAACGGGTTATCCAGCGTGAATACGCGGTATTTGACTTGCTGGTCTAGCAGTAACTCCACCTGCACCTGGCTGCCATGTTGTTGCAGGTTAGCCAGAATCACTTCGGCGGCTTGCACCATACTGCTCATGACTGAGAATACGGCTGTGAGCAGCCATAAGGTTAAAGTCTTGCGGATTACTGGCATAGTCCTTCCAACGCCAGCACGTGCTGACTGGTGATATGCAGCACACGGCCGTGCGGCAAAATATCAAAGTGTATTTCTATATCAGCGGGGGGCAACACCTGATCGGCACGTTCTGGCCATTCGACCAGGCAAATGCTGCTGGTATTGAAGTAATCTCTAAACCCGGCCGCTTCCCACTCTTCGGGGTCTTGAAAGCGATACAGGTCAAAATGGTAACATGAAGCGAGGGCTAGATTGTATGGCTCAACAATGGTGTATGTCGGACTTTTGACCTTGCCGACATGGCCCAGCGCGTGCAGAATGCCGCGCACCAGCGTGGTTTTGCCCGCACCAAGATCGCCATGCAGGTAAATCACCTGCCCGGGCCTCAACTGCGTTGCCAACACGGCTGCCGCCTGTACGGTCGCTGCTTCGTCTTTTAAAATCTGTGTAGAATACGTTTCTGTCATGTCACATCAATCACATCCAAGCCCAACACCGTTACTACCTGATCAGGAGGCTGCTGCAGAAATGGCAGCAACCATCAAGACCTGGGCGCGAGAACTTGGGTTTGGCAGCATAGGCATTACCGATACTGATTTGTCTGCCGCCGAGCCTGATCTTTTAAACTGGCTAGACAAACAATACCACGGCGACATGGATTATATGGCAAAACATGGCACCAAGCGAAGCCGCCCGGCAGAATTGGTGCCCGGCACGTTGCGTGTGATCTCGGTTAACCTGAATTATCTGCCAGAAAACGCGGCTGATGGCTGGCAAGTACTGGAAAGCCCGAACAAGGCTTATGTCGCCCGCTATGCCATGGGCCGTGATTACCATAAGGTGATGCGAAACAAGTTGCAACAACTATGCACGCGTATCAGCGACACTTATGGCAGTTTTGAATATCGCGTGTTTGCCGACAGCGCACCCGTGCTGGAAGTCGCTTTGGCAACCAAAGCAGGCGTGGGCTGGCGTGGCAAACATACGTTATTGCTCAACCGTCAGCAGGGCTCATGGTTTTTTCTGGGCGAAATTTATACCAACCTGCCGTTACCCATAGATCCGCCGACCACCGCACATTGTGGCAGTTGCTCAGCCTGCATCGACATCTGCCCTACCCGCGCTATTGTCGCGCCTTATGAGTTGGATGCCAGGCGCTGTATTTCTTACCTGACCATTGAACACAAAGGCAGCATCCCACTTGAGTTACGGCCACTGATCGGCAACCGCGTGTATGGCTGTGACGATTGCCAGCTCATCTGCCCATGGAACAAGTTTGCAGTGCACACGCAAGAGGCCGACTTTGCCGTGCGCAATGGGCTGGATAGCAATGACTTGGTGGATTGTTTTGCCTGGACAGAAGCTGAGTTTGCGGCACGCATGGCCGGAAGTGCGATTTACCGCATAGGCTACATACAGTGGCTACGCAATGTGGCGGTTGGGCTGGGTAACGCCCCGACCTCGCCAGCAGTGATTGCCGCGTTATCGGCCAGGCAACAGGATGACAACGCATTGGTGCGCGAGCATGTCGCCTGGGCGCTGGGACAGCATCAGCACCAGCGCGTTTAAGCCGCTAACAACGCAGCCCCCAGCATGCCAGCGATATCCCCAGAACGGGTAATCTGCACAGTCACTTTACCGCGCAAGACTGGGATCAAATCATGCTCAAACCGCTGCTCAAATGCCGCTGACATCAACGACCAGGCCGCCACCACACCGCCGCCGATCAGTACATTTTCGACATCTACCACTTTGAGCACGCTGGCCAGCATTTGCGCCAGCTTGCTGCCAGCATCGGCATACACGGCCTGTGCATGATTATCGCCTTGCTGCGCGACCTCGGCAATCGCCTGGGCAGTCAGCGTTTGGCCGGTGAGGTCTGCGTAAGCCTGGCTGATGCCTGTGGCAGAGGCATATTGCTCGACGCAACCCTGATTGCCGCAACCGCACAAACGCCCTTCGGGCACGACAATAATATGCCCTGCCTCTAATGCATAACCATGATGCCCTGCCCACACTTGGCCATTGACCACTAGCCCAGCGCCCACGCCAGTGCCTAGGCCGACATAGAGCAAACCACCAGCTGGCCGGTCTAGTTGACAATACTCACCATAAGCGGCGGCGTTAGCGTCGTTTTCAACCCGGACGTTCACGCCCAGCAAGCTAGAAAGATCGTGGCCAAGATTCACCTCTTTGAGCCCAGGCAAATTAGGCGATTGCGCTAGCACGCCTGTATTGGGATCAATAAACCCTGGAAAACCGATGCCTAAGGAATGAATGGCTGGATATTTGTGCAGTAACGGCCGAATCGCATCTGCCGTCACTTGCAAAATGGTTTGCCAGGCTTGGGCTGGCGGATATTGCTTGCAAATGGCTGAGTAATTGGCCTGAAAGCGGGTTTCTTCAACCAGCACCAGATCAGAAAACACGCCCAGGCGCAAATTCGTCCCGCCAACATCCAAGCCCAATCGATATACCGCATTTGCTTCAGGCATGCACACGATCACTTTCTTCTACTAATTGTCTGAATCGTTGCAGTTTATCATCGCTTAATTGGTCCCAAGCCATCCGCCAAGACCAATTGCCTTCTATGGTGCCCGGGGTGTTCATGCGCGCTTGGCTATCTAATGCCAAAATGTCTTGCATAGGGACGATCGCCAGGCTCGCGACGCTATTAAAAGTGAGTTGCATCAGCGCTATTGGCATCTCATGCGATGCTTGAATGCCATGCTGGGTTAAATAGTGTTGAACGTGGTTGCGCACGTGCTCTGGCGCGGATTGATACCAACCTAGCGTCGTATCGTTATCGTGAGTACCGGTGTAAGCGACGCTGTTTTCTTCGATATTGTCTGGCAAATAAGGATTATCTTCACCGCCACCAAACGCGAATTGCAGGATTTTCATACCCGGCAAGTCAAACGCATGACGCAAGGCATCCACTTCATCTGTGATGATGCCCAAATCTTCGGCCACCAGGCTCAGTTGCGGAAAAGTCTCGGTAATGGCTCGCAATAGGGCATGGCCTGGTGCTTCCTGCCAGTTGCCGTTGATAGCCGTGGGCTCGAGTACCGGAATCTCCCACGCTGCTTGCAACCCACGAAAATGGTCGATACGCAGAACATCAAACAATTGCGCCTGGGTATCAATGCGGCCCAGCCACCAGGCAAAGCCGTCGGCTTGCATCACCTGCCAGTCATAGTGCGGGTTGCCCCAGCGCTGGCCGGTTTCTGAGAAGTAATCAGGCGGCACGCCGGCCACGACAGTCATATTAAGCGCGGCATCCAGCTTGAACCACTCGGGGTGCGCCCAGACATCGACACTATCGTAGGCGACAAAAATCGGAATATCGCCAAACAGCTTGATGCCACGCTGATTCGCATAGGTTTTAAGCTGCGCCCATTGCTGAAAAAATACATATTGGGTGAATTTAATCAATGTCAGTTGCGCTTCGTGCGCATCTGCAAATGCCTGCAAGGCCAGCACATCATGCAAACGATACGCCTCTGGCCATTGCTGCCAGCTTTGCTGCGCATGCTGTTCGCGCAAACTTAAAAACAAGGCAAAGTCTTCCAGCCAGTAATGTTGCGTCTGACAAAAACGGGCAAAGCCAGGCCAGGTAAAGCCACGGCCATCTGCTTTAGTCGGCGCGCTGCCAGATTGCACACGCGACATGATTTTAGCCATTAAGGCAGGTAAAGGTAGCGCAACCTCTTCAGGCAGGCACCAGCCTTCTTGCAGCAACTGTCTGGCGCTGATCATACCGGTATGCCCGGCATGTGCCGATACGCTTTGGTAAGGCGATTGGTCGCCATGTGGCTGATTGACTGGCAGGGTTTGCCAGATAGCTACGCCCATTTCCACCAGTTTATCGACAAAACGGTAAGCATCCGGGCCAAGATTGCCCTCAGGTAACGAGGTGATATGCAGCAGCACACCGGCTTGTCTAGCTTGTGTCATGAGATTGGCATTCAGAAAAATAAAATGGGTCAGGATTGCCCGCGACGCATGGTGCCTGCATTTTCGGCATCACCACCACCCAGGCTGATGGGTTGCGATAAATGCGCTGGCGGCGTCAGGCCCAGCAACTGATAGAGATTACTCAAGTTGCGGCGGTATAGCTGGTCAAAGCTTTGCACACTCTGCGCGTTGTTATAGTCACCAAACCACCAAAACCAGTCAGAGCCTTCGCACAGCGCTAATTGCTGCTGGCATTTTTCTTTGGCAGTCGCCGAGAGCTCATGTACGTGCTGGTCATATTGACGTTTGGCTTCGCATAGCAGATCCCAGGCACGGTTTTTGGCTGGCTCGCCTATCCAGGTACTAAAGGTGCCATACACCCAGCTGCCAGCACAAATATCATTAAGTAGTTTGGGCTCAGGCAGCTGCTTTGCCTGCTGCATGGCCAGAATACCGCTGAAAGTGGTCATTTGGATATCGGCATGGCTGGCCAGCGCCTGATAAAGCTCTTGCAAAAAATAAAAGCCATTATAGGGATAATATTCCCAGGCATTTTCACCATCCAGAATCACGCTGACCACTGGCGTTTGATCCTCGCTGCTGGCAAGAATATGCTCTAGTGACTGCACAAAATCATGCACCGCTTCACTGGCGTATTGCTTGGAGTACTCAAAACCGATTTTGTCAGACAGGTGATCATCGCGGAAAAAGCACACGATGTCTTGCTGGCCGTTAGTGATTTTATAAGGCTGATAAAGATAGTCTTGCGCTTGTTCATGTGCCAGTCCCAGTTTGCGCAAACTATTAGCGAGTACGCCCTGCCCGGTCGCGGCCCAAGCCACCCCTTGCTCGGCCAGCAGCGAGAGTGCCGCATGCGAGACGGCCCCCTCGGCTGGCCACATGCCAGTGGCTTTCTTGCCAAATATTTTTTCATGATAGTGCTGCGCGGCCTCTACATGCGCAATGGCACGTGTATAGCCATCCGGATAATTCGCCGAATGCGGCAACGGTGCCTCCGGCATGGCATCACGCGTGCTTTTCAGGTCAATCAGCAACGGCAAAATCGGATGATAATAAGGCGTGGTAGACATCTCAATCTGGCCTCTGGCCAGCAATGCCTGGTAGCGCGGCAAAATGCCCTGCAAGGTTTCGCTGATCACGGCCAACAGTGCCTGACGATCCTTAAGCGTAAACAACAGGCCTTTTTGCATAAGCGCCTGTACCGTTTTATTCTTGCGCCGCAAGCCTTCACCGGTCCAGGCCAAGTGATACCAGACCAGCAAATCGGCTTTATATTGTGCTGAGAGATAATGAAACTGCCCACTTTGCATGATAGGTGCGACCTCTTCATACAGCTTCAGCAGGCGTTGATAATGCGGAAACGGGCTGAGCATCTTCTCGTGGTGCGCCTTAAAGCAGCTATCCACAATCAGTTGGCATTCAGCATCGGTGATATTGTCTAAATCCGGGTTGGCCAGCAAGCGCAACAAAGGATCGCGCCACTCGCCAGTCTTTGACTGCTCGGCATAATCCTGTAATTGCTCAACCAGAATCGGCACAAAATTAAAACTCACCCTGGCCACTTTGTTCTGCTCCAGGTGATATGCCATATCGCTGTAGTCTTTGAGTGCGTGCAGATAAGTCCATGGCAACACATACTCACCAGTGACCAGATCACGATAGTCTGGTTGATGCATGTGCCAATACAGATTCAACAACAATTTTTTATCGGACATCCTGCACTCTCTTTTCCATCGTTACCTCACTAGATGTGATTACTACTTCACACGGTATAGATCCTGCCCCAGCATATCCGGGGTGACCAGTACAATGCCTTTTTCAGACACGTAAAAACGCTTTCGGTCGCGTTCAAGGTCTACCCCGATTTGCATACCGGCCGGAATCTCGCAACCACGGTCAATCACGGCATTACGCATCACTACACCTTCGTTGATTTTGACTTTAGGCAATACCACCGCGCCATCCAGATCTGAATAATCAGCGACATGCACGCCAGAAAATAAAACTGAGTTAGACACCGAGGAGCCGCTAATCAGGCAGCCCCCTGAGACTAGTGAATCTGTTGCCTTGCCGGTACGACCATCGTCTTTAAACACAAATTTGGCAGGTGGCAACTGCTCCTGATAAGTCCAGATTGGCCAGTCGCTGTCATAAAGATTCAATTCCGGGATAACCTTGGTCAGCTCCATATTGGCTTCCCAGTAAGCATCGATCGTACCGACGTCACGCCAGTAATAATTATCGCTTTGTGCCCCGACGCAACTATCGACAAATCGATGTGCTTGTACTTTATATTTTTTGATGATGTAAGGGATAATGTCCTGACCGAAGTCATGGTTTGATTTTCGGTCATAAGCATCCCGAATCAACTGCTCATATAAAAATTTAGCGTTAAATACGTAAATACCCATGCTGGCGAATGCCACCTCAGGGTCATTCGGCGTCGGCTTCGGATGCGCAGGCTTCTCGTCAAACGCCACCACACGGTCGGTGCTATCTACCGCCAGCACGCCAAATCCTTTAGCGTCCTCCAGTGGCACATTAATGCAGGCGATGGTCATGTCTGCGTTACTACGGGCGTGGGTTGCGAGCATTTTGCCGTAGTCCATTTTATAAATATGGTCACCAGCCAGCACTAAAATATACTCACCGCCATTTTCGCGCAACAAGTCGATGTTTTGGTATACGGCATCTGCCGTACCCTTGTACCACTCCTCGCCTAACCGTTGTTGCGCCGGGATGATATTCACATACTCGTTAAATTCGCCACGCAAAAAGCCCCAGCCACGTTGCACATGCTGAATCAGGCTTTGCGCCTTGTATTGTGTAGCGACATTGATGCGGCGGATGCCGGAATTGATGCAATTAGAAAGCGGGAAATCAATAATTCGGAACTTGCCGCCAAACTGTACGGCAGGCTTCGCTCGCCAATCAGTCAGGTTTTTCAAGCGGCTACCGCGGCCACCGGCCAGGATAATCGCGACGGTATTTTTTGTCAGGTTACTGATAAAGCGGTCAGAAGGACGTTCTTGCCGCCGGTTGCTTTTACGACGTTCGATAAACTCTGCTGCTTGAGACATGATGCTGTTCCTGTTTTCTGATCCTGAAAATCAGCCCGAAGTCATGCGCAGCGATGTACGTTCAGGGAGACACGACACAAGGCATGGTAACCGCAGGTCCGACACCCACAGTCTGCATGATAATTCGGGTAAAGACAACGATATTTTCAGCGATAAATGACGTAAATCTTAACTTTTTTTGATAGGATTGAGGTTAGTCAAACGGACATTGCCAGCATGACAACCAAACCTTCAGCATCACACCATCCCGACACCTTGCATCTGCAACGTATTTTAAACGCAACACATCACAACCCCTTTGAATACTTGGGTGTGCACGCAGAGGGTGCGCAAGGGCCATGGCATGTGCGTGTTTTTTTGCCCAATGCCGACAAGGTATCAGTCAAGGTGAATGGCTCGTGGCAAGCGATGGCACGCAGTCATCAGCAAGGCCTTTTTCTTTACATATCCACCACAACTGTCAACACACCGCTCGCACTGCAAATTCAATTACAAGGTCAGACGAGCAGCTACGAAACAATAGACACGTATAGCCTGGACAGCACCCTGTCAGCTGAAGACCTGCATTTGTTTGCTGAAGGCCGGTTATTTGAAGCCTACAATACACTGGGCGCCATCCCCATGACGGTTGATGGCGTGCCGGGCGTGCGGTTTGCAGTGTGGGCGCCCAATGCCGAGCGCGTCAGCGTGGTCGGCAGCTTTAACCAATGGGATGGTCGCGTACATGCGATGCGAGTGATGGGCAGCAGTGGGGTGTGGTCACTCTTCATTCCGCACCTCACCGAGCATGATTTATACAAGTTTGAAATCCGCAATCGTGAACACGGCCACGTGATGGTCAAAGCCGATCCTTATGGTAAAGCCTTTGAAGCCAGGCCGGGAACAGCTAACCGCATCTGTCAAAGCAACTACACTTGGCAAGATGACGCCTGGCAGCAACATCGCCGTGAGTATGACTGGCTACATGCGCCGTTTAACTGCTACGAAGTACACCTTGGTAGCTGGCAACGCGACCATCATGGTCACTTTTTGAACTACCGCGCGCTGGCAGAGACGCTGATTCCGCACGTGGTCGATATGGGCTACACCCACATAGAACTGTTGCCGATTGCCGAACATCCACTCAATGAATCCTGGGGTTATCAGGTCACAGGTTACTTTGCACCGACCTTACGCTATGGCAGCCCAGATGATTTAAAGTATTTTATTGACCGTTGCCATGCGGCCAATATTGGCGTGATTCTCGATTGGGTGCCTGGACATTTCCCCAAGGATGACTGGGCGCTGGCGCGCTTTGACGGCACTGCACTCTACGAGCATGCAGACCCCAGGCTGGGCGAACATATGGACTGGGGCACCTATATTTTTAATTATGGCCGCAATGAAGTACGTAGTTTTTTACTAAGCAACGCCTACTACTGGCTGCAAGAGTTTCACATTGACGGCCTGCGTGTAGATGCCGTGGCTTCTATGCTCTACCTAGACTATTCGCGTAAAGATGGCGAATGGCTGCCAAATGCTTATGGCGGACGCGAAAATCTGGATGTGATTGAATTTTTAAAACAACTCAATGTCATGGTTGGTGAACGTTTTCCGGGTGTACTCACCATTGCCGAAGAGTCCACTGCCTGGCCAGCGGTTTCACGCCCGGTCTATGCTGGCGGCCTGGGATTTAACATGAAATGGAACATGGGCTGGATGAATGATGTCTTGACCTACATGCAGCTGGATCCGGTCTATCGCCAATATCATCACAACCGCCTGACATTTGGTCAGATGTATGCTTATTCTGAAAACTTTGTGCTGCCGTTCTCACATGATGAAGTTGTGCATGGCAAAAAATCACTGTTAGAAAAAATGCCTGGCGATACCTGGCAAAAATTTTCCAACTTGCGTCTGTTACAAACCATGCACATATCGATGCCAGGTAAAAAACTTAACTTTATGGGTAACGAGTTCGGCCAAAAACGCGAGTGGAGTGTCAACCAGAGCCTGGACTGGCATTTACTGGAAGCGCTGACACCCGATCATGCTCTGCACAGAGGCATACAGGCGCTGAATCGAGACCTGAACACGCTGTATCGCCAGCATCCGGCGCTACACGGACATGATTTTGATCCGCAAGGCTTTCAATGGATCGATTGCGAGGATGCAGCCCAGTCAATATTGAGCTACATCAGACGCGGCAATGACCATAGTTTTGTTATAATAGTGTTAAATTTCACACCAGTGCCGCGCCATCAATATCGTTTGGGTGTCCCACAATCCGGTTACTATCAGGAAGTGTTGAACAGTGACGCCGCCTGTTATGGTGGCAGCAACGTCGGCAATGGTCATGGCTGTCAAAGTGATCCCATCCCATGGATGGAACATCCAGCCTCTATCAGCCTTAACTTGCCGCCGCTGGCTGGTGTCATACTTCAGTTACAATAGCTGGTTAAACTGGTTGAAAATGCAGACTTGCAGTAAAGATTTTGGCCGCGCAAAACACATCAAATGTGTGCTTGTGGCCCTATAAAATTAATTGACTTGAAAACGATAGCAACAACATAACATGGCAAAACTAACCACACACCCGAGCTGGCACGCGCTGAACCAGCATCAAATTGAAATGCGCGATGTTCAAATGCGCGATCTGTTCAAACAAAACCCCAAACGCTTTGAAGAATTCAGCTTAACCGTCGAAGACATGTTGCTCGACTACTCCAAGCACCGCATTACCAAGGAAACCCTGGCGCAGTTGTTTCAGTTGGCACGAGATTCCAACATCGAACAATGGCGCAGCCGCATGTTCAGTGGCGAAAAAATCAACATCACCGAAAACCGTGCCGTCTTGCACACTGCCCTGCGCAACCGCAGCAATACACCAGTGCTGGTGGATGGCAAAGATGTGATGCCAGAAGTAAATGCCGTGCTGGCGCAAATGCGCCGCTTTACCGAGCAAGTGCGTAACGGCCAATGGACAGGCTTTACCGGCAAACGCATTACCGACATCGTGAATATCGGTATTGGCGGCTCTGACTTAGGCCCGGTGATGGCTTGTGATGCTTTAAAACCTTACGCCAGCCCAGACCTGAAAGCCCACTTCGTCTCCAATATTGATGGCGCACACCTGATGCGCGTGCTTGAAAACTGCCACCCGGAGACAACACTGTTTATCGTTGCCTCTAAAACGTTCACTACCCAGGAAACCATGACCAATGCGCACTCTGCGCGTCGCTGGTTCCTGGATGCAGCCAAACAAGACCAACACGTTGCCAAGCATTTTGTCGCCCTGTCTACCAATGCCAGCGCCGTGCAGGCCTTTGGGATTGATACCAACAATATGTTCGCTTTCTGGGACTGGGTAGGCGGCCGCTACTCCTTGTGGTCTGCGATTGGTTTGTCGATTGCACTGTATGTCGGCATGGACAACTTCGAGCAGTTACTGGCCGGCGGTCACGCCATGGACCAGCACTTCCAGACCGCCCCTCTGGAGCAAAACATGCCGGTCATCATGGCCTTGCTTGGTGTCTGGTATAACAACTTTTTTCATGTCGATACCCATGCCATTCTGCCTTACGATCAAGGCATGTCACGCTTTGCAGCTTACCTGCAACAGGCAGACATGGAAAGTAACGGCAAATTCATTTGCCGCGATGGTAGCCGTGTCAGCTACAAAACTGGCCCAGTCATTTGGGGCGAAGCAGGTACCAATGGTCAACATGCGTTTTACCAATTGATTCACCAGGGCACGCAAATGGTGCCAGCTGACTTCCTGATGCCAGCCAACAGCCACTACAAAATTGGCAGCCCGGATGACCAGCACCACAAGATCTTGCTGGCCAACTTTTTGGCGCAAACCCAGGCATTAATGCTGGGTAAAACCCGCGAAGAAGCCCGTGCTGAGTTAGAAAAACAAGGCATGAGCGGTGAAGCGCTGGAAAATCTACTGCCACACAAAGTGTTTGAAGGTAATCGCCCGACTACGTCTATCGTGTTCAAGCAACTCACACCTTACACCTTGGGTAAACTTATCGCGCTGTATGAACACAAAATCTTTGTGCAAGGCATCATTTGGGATATCAACAGCTACGACCAGTGGGGCGTGGAGTATGGCAAACAAATTGCCAGCCAGATTCTGCCGCAGCTGACCACACCCGATGCCGTAAGCAGCTTTGATAGCTCAACCAACGGCTTAATCAATTACGCGAAGAAAATCTCTTAATAAATTGATTAATAAGTAAAAAAAGACCTCTTAAAGAGGTCTTTTTTTTATGGTACCAATACGAACCCGGGACAAGCACAAACCAGGACAATGACAAGCTGGTTTAAACCAAAATTGAGACTAAACCAGTTGGTTTTTAATCGCATAATGCGTGATATCTGCATTATGTTTGAGATGCATTTTCTCCAGCAAGCGTGCACGATACATGCTCACCGTTTTTACCGACAAAGCGAGTTGATCGGCAATCTCGCTCACAGAGTTGCCAGAAGCAATCAGCCGCATGACTTGAAACTCGCGGTCAGACAAGGCCTCATGTGGCGCCACGGTATGATCGTTCCCCACCTGCTCGGCCAGGATTTCTGCCACGTTAGGCGTAATGTATTTTTTGCCTTTGGCCAGTGTATGTATCGCAGTGAGTAATTCTTCAGAAGCGGTATGCTTGCACAAATAGCCGGATGCACCTGAGCGTATTGAGCGCACCGCATACTGCTCTTCCATATACATCGACAACATCAGGATATTCAGCGCGGCATTTTCACGTTTAATCAGCTTAAGCGCCTCGATGCCGGTTTTGTCAGGCAAAGAAATATCCAGCAACATCACATCAGCCGCATACTCGCGGACACATTTAATCGCCTGCGCCACATTCTCCGCTTCGGCAACCACTTCAATATCGCCGCTGGCAATCAATATTTGTCTGATACCAGACCGTAAAATGGCATGGTCATCCACAATAATGACTTTAATTTTTTGTATATCCACCCTGATCCCTCTAATTCGCGCGTGCGACACTCGCCATGTCATGCATGGTCTGATTGATTGTAAATCGGATACGTCTTTCTGTCACGAGGCCGCGATCAGCGGCGTACGCACCTGTATGCAGGTGCCCGAGCCGTTAATCGCGGCTTCAATATGGCATTCCCCTCCCAACGCAGCCGCACGCTCCTGCATGCCGCGCAGGCCAAACGAGTTGGGCTTGATTTTATCCGCAGGCGCAATGCCGATGCCATTATCCGAAATACGCATCAACAAAGCATGATCAACCAGGGACAACTCCACCGCGACCTGGTCTGCCTGCGCGTATTTGGCAATATTGGAGAGCGCCTCCTGGCAGATGCGGAATAAGGCCATAGACTGATCTGCATCACACTCCAGGTCATGGCAATTAGTCACAAACTTGGCGGTGACGCCTAATTGTTTTTTAAACTGACTCACTTGCCATTCCAACGCATCGACCAAGCCCAGATCCAGAATATTCGGACGCAGATTGCCCGAGATACGATGCACGGCATCAAAGGTTTGGTTGATAATGCCCTGCAGCAACGTCGCCTGCTCCAGGTTGACCGGCAAGCCGCCCTCAATTTGCTGAATAATGGTCGACAAGCCCAATTTCATCGCCGTCAAGTTGCCGCCCAAGTCATCATGAATTTCACGCGCGATACTCACGCGCTCTTGCTCCTTGACCTGATTCAAATGGGCGGTGAGCGCCTGTAAGTCTCGCCTGGCCTGCTCAATCTCCTGCTTTTCCTGTTTACTCTGGCTGATATTGAGCATGATGCCATCCCACTGTACCGCGCCCTGACCTAAATCCTGCACAGTGGCGCGGATATTGACCCATTTCATATCCTGCCAGTCAGCAATCCATATCTTGCCCTCCCAATCCAGCCGTTTATGCTGGCGGGCAGACTTTTGCAGATTATGCTTAAACTGGCTGGCAGAGTGCTCTTCCATCGCCTTAAACAGCGTTTGAGCATCTTTCAGCAACGCAGCGGCTGGAATACCCAACAAAGCCTCACAGCCCTCACTCAGGTAAGTAAACACGACTTGCGCATCGGCCGTCATATGCATTTGAAACACCAGGCCCGGAATGCTGGACACAATCGCCGAGAATCTGCGCTCGCTCTCATGCAAGGCATCTTTAACACTATCAGCAGGAGAATTGGCGCCAGCAAGACTGGCCGCAGAATGGATGGCAGGAGTGGACACTTGGCACCTCGCTATAGATGCCGATTAGCATAGCACGCCCACGCCAGGCTGGGTATGCCTGGTATGCGGATGCGGTGTGTCTTATTGTTGGTTAAGCGTTTGCTTGCAGGTCTATTTCGGTCATGACGCGGTTTTTGCCAGTCTTTTTGGCAAGATACATGGCTTGGTCGGCCCGCGCCAAAATAGAATTAACATCGTCTTCGGTTTTAAACAAGGCCACACCTGCACTAAACGTAATCAGTAATTTCTGGTTATTGCCTAAAAAATATTCTTTCGTCAGCGCGCGTTGCAAACGGCTCATGGTTACCACCGCCTCATCGAGGTTGGTATTTGGCAATATCACCACAAACTCTTCCCCGCCCATCCTGGTCACGATGTCGGTCGGCCGCACGGCACGTTTGATCACGCCTGCCAGATGTTTGAGTGCAGAATCACCCGCCGCATGCCCATGCTGGTCATTGAGCATTTTAAAGTTATCAATATCCAGCAAAGCAATGCTCAGCAACTCGCCACTGCGGCGATAACGCGCAATTTCCGTGCTAAAGGCTTCGTCCATCCCGCGGCGGTTAAGTACGCCGGTCAACTGGTCTATGCGCACGACTTCACTCAGCTGTTGCAACTCTTCCTGCAGCTTTTCCATGCGCTGCTGGGTATCGGTCGCCACCCGTTGCTGACTCAGCAAATCATCGCGCGAACGCATAATATCGGTTTGCATGACTGAGGTGTCACGCATCAAATGATTCACCAACTCATTAATTTTAATCAGATCATCGGTCTGCGACAGCTCCTGGGCATAACTTTCAATTTTACCGCTATAAAGCTCACTCGCTTCGCCCATGTACTTCAGTTTGTCAATAAAGGTGCTAATCAGGGTTTTAAAAGAGTTTCTAGCCTCAACCAGGCTATGCTTGACTAAGCCCTGCTTATAAACCACTTCTTTCAGGCTTTTTTCGGCCTGCTTAAGCTTGGCACGGTCCAGCGGGCCGCTGATAATCGACTGCACTGCGTACACCTGGCCGCTCAGCCAGCTATCCTCGGCCACCAGTTCGCCAATATTTGATAGCAGCAAATGTAGCAAATCAATAATGTCACCGCGTACATCATCCTCTTTGGCGCCAATGACTTCCACCCGCATTAACAAGGCTTTGAGTGACTTGGCCAGGGCTTCCCACTCTTTCACTTTTTTGGCGCGCTCAGTGCTCTCCTGCAACGCCACTGCTTCTGTTTGCAGGTCAGGATAGCCTTCCAGGCGCGGAATCAATCCCAATTGCAAGGTTTGCTTGAGCAAGGTTTGCAAAATGGTAAAAGCACCATGAAATTGTTGCACTTCACTCGGTAAAGCCTCTGTGGCTGCTGACTCAACCACCACAGTGGCCGTTACAGGCACTTCTGAATGATCATCCGTCAAAGCCATACTGTCGCCACCCGCATCGGACGGCAACCAATGGCTCGCCATTCCAATCAATTTGTCAGCCAAGGATGCATCATTACCAAAGTTGATTAACACACGCTCTAAGGTTTCACGCTTTCTGGCGACATCAACGCCACTACGTTTGTCATCCCACGCCTGCAACAAGGTGCGGATTGCTTTCGGCCACTTGGTGGAGTGACTTAACTGCTGTTGCATAGATTCGGTCAGTAACTCGCCTAGCCCTTGCCAGTTGTCCTGTTTGAGCAACTTCTCCCACCGGTTGATCCAGTTGGTTTGCTCCAGTGAGTCGTGTGGCAATTGCTTCAGCGCTTTGCGCAACGCACCGACGGCATCTTCTTTCACCGGCTTACCGGCCACCTCAAAATAAATCTGAGTGTAATTCTCCGGCGTCGGCTCTACGCGACGCACTGCCATTTGCTTAATGGTTTCGCGGGCAATTTCCGACGCTGTCATGGAGGATCCGTTCGCTGCCATAGTCTTAAGTTACATCCTTAAATCGTCTTATCAATCAATAAAAATATAGTGCATTATGCAGTGAAAAAACCGGCCGTGATGCCACTATAAGAAGGTAGATTATTGGTCATTTCCACTGCTTGAACACAAGGCGATGACGACGGCCGATTTAAAAAAGAAAGGCGTGCAAAATTGTTTTTTGCGTTACAATATCAGCCGCGGGCCTCCCCGCATTGTAAGGTAGCCAATCTGGTCAGGTGCGGAAGCAAGCAGCCACAACTATCGAGCAAGTGCCGGGGGTTGGGCTCGCCCCTTTCCATCTTGCCCTCTAGCCTTGTCGATCCGCTCACATCCGCATCAATTTAGTTGGCGTTGAACAAGCATGAGCAGGCAATTTAAGCTAAAGTACAGGTTTGCCTAATAGCATTTAATCAGTAGAGTGCGCGATGTCTTACCAAGTATTGGCGCGTAAATGGCGCCCAAAATCCTTTAGCAGTCTGGTCGGACAAGACCATGTAGTTCAGGCCTTAACCAATGCCCTGAGCCAACAACGTCTGCACCACGCCTATTTATTTACCGGCACCCGCGGGGTTGGTAAAACCACGCTGTCACGCATTCTGGCCAAATCGCTCAACTGTGCCACCGGCATCACGGCCACACCTTGTGGTGAGTGCGAAGCCTGCCGCGCCATTGATATTGGCCGCTATGTGGACTACGTGGAGATGGACGCCGCCTCTAACCGCGGCATCGCCGATATGGTGAGCCTGCTGGAACAGGCCATTTATGCGCCCTCTTCCGGCCGCTTCAAGGTCTATATGATCGATGAAGTACACATGCTGACGAAAGAAGCGTTTAATGCCATGCTAAAAACGCTGGAAGAGCCGCCAGCCCACGTCAAATTTATCCTGGCGACCACAGACCCACAAAAAGTCCCGGTCACCATCCTCTCGCGCTGCTTACAGTTCAACCTGCGACAAATGGCCAGCAGTACCATCACCGCCCATTTGCAGGATATTTTGGGCCAGGAACAATTACCGTTTGAAGCGCCTGCCCTGCAACTGATCGCCCGTGCGGCCAGCGGCAGTATGCGTGATGCGCTGTCATTGACCGACCAGGCCATCGCTTACGGCAACCAGTCGGTACGCGAAAGCGATGTGCGCAGCATGCTGGGCGCCATAGACCAGAGCTATTTGTATGAGTTATTGCGTGCGCTGATTGCCAATGATGCGGCCAGCCTGCTCAATATTGCGCAGCAAATGGAGTCTCGCAGCATTGGCTTTGAGAGCGCCTTGAATGATCTGGCGGCCTTGCTGCACTTATTGGCGGTAGCGCAATACAGCCCGCAAGCGATTGCCGATGACCACCCGGAAAGGCATACGCTGCTAGACCTAGCGGCGCAACTCAGCGCAGAAATGCTGCAACTGTATTACCAGATTTGTATTCTTGGCCACCGTGATATCGGCCTGGCACCAGACGCGTATGCCGGGTTCACCATGACCTTGTTACGCCTGCTGGCATTTAAAGCCGACGCCATGACCCCCTCTGCCGCCGCACCGGCGACGGGTGGTAGCGCGCCGACTGAGGGCACACCACGTGGTAATGCCAGCGGCGGTGCCCGCGCCGCCCTGGCGCAGAGCCGTCAGATGAGCGCGAGCAGCGAGCCTGCTCGTGTAACCGCGACAGCGACAGCCGCAGCCACGCCTGCTACACCGAACTTAACCATACCAGCGTTGCAAGCAGAAGCAGAACCGATGACGACGCATGCCGCAGAGATGGCTGCGCAAGCGATGCCTGATATCAAACAGATTCCGCAACAAGCCTTTTCACAGCCGGTCGTCGCGCAGAGTGATTCAACCCCGCTCACATGGGATGGTAACTGGCGTGCGCTGGTTGAAAACCACTTGAGCAAGCTAGGGTTGGTGCGGGCACTGGCGCAAAACTGCGAGCTAGTCAGTGTTGAGGCAGACACCATGACTTTGCGCATTGGCGAAGCACATAAGCATCTGGCCAGCGCCAACTACCTGGAAAAACTCAACAGTGCCTTAAGCAGCCATTTTGGCCGCCGCCTCAAACTGAATATCATCACCGGCCAAGAGGCCAACACGCCAGCCAGACAACTCGCGGTTGAGCGTGCCGAATTACAGGACCAAGCCACAGAAGCCATTATGGCAGACCGTTTTGTGCAAGGCCTGATGCAGGAAATGGGCGCGTCTATCGTCCCCAACTCGATTAAACCCTTACATTAACCACAATAACTTTAGGAGCAGACAATGATGAAAGGTGGCATGGGCAACATGATGAAACAGGCCCAGATGATGCAGGCCAATATGCAGAAGGCGCAAGCCGAACTCGCCAATACGGAAGTTGAAGGCGTGGCTAGCAACGGTATGGTCAAAATCACCATGACCTGTAACAACGATGTCAAACGCGTGCAGATTGATGATGCCGCCATGGATGACAAAGAAACTCTGGAAGACCTGCTTTTAATCGCATTGAAAGATGCCAGAACCAAGGTTGAGGCAACCAGCGCCGCTAAAATGGGCAATGTGATGCCTGCTGGCTTTAAACTGCCGTTTTAACTGCAGGCAACCGCTTGAGCAATCCCGCCGTCCTCGAACAACTGATTAGCGCGCTACGCTGCTTGCCTGGCGTCGGCCCCAAATCGTCTACGCGTATGGCGTATCACTTGCTGCAACGCGACCGTGAAGGGGCGCAAAAATTAGCCGCCAGCTTGCAGCAAGCGCTGGATAAACTGGCGCATTGTGATTACTGCAACAATTTTAGCGAGCATCGCGTGTGCAGCCTGTGCCAAGACGCCAGCCGCGACAAATCCATTTTGTGCGTGGTAGAAATGCCGACCGACCTGATGATGCTGGAAAACACCCGTAGTTATCAGGGCCAGTACTTCGTGCTGATGGGTAAATTGTCGCCCATGGATGGCATCGGCCCCAAAGATATCCATCTCGATACTCTGCTCAAACGCGCGCAAGACAGCGCCATTCACGAAGTGATTGTCGCCACCAACTTCACCTCCGAAGGTGAAGCTACCGCACACTATATCGGCCAGATGCTCAAGTCGCGCGGCATTCGCGTGAGCCGCATTGCCCGTGGCTTGCCGATGGGTGGCGAAATCGAATATGTCGATAGTGGCACCCTTTCAACGGCACTGCTGGAACGTAAAGCCGTCACTTAACGAGTGTTTTATATCCCCTGAGCCAGCGTCGCACCTGCACGCTGGCTGATCAATGCCCTGGCTGCCGCACCAAATTGAGGCAGACAATTAGATTGTTTCGCGGCTTTTATGCCCGCTCTTCTGGCAAATAAACACCCTACCTCGTCGTTATAGTAATCATGCGATCTGCCGCAGAACCGGCGCAATAGTTGCCTGGTTCTAATGAAGGCCAAGCCACAAGCCAGCCTGCACTCAACCTCACACCAGCAAAGTGATTTCTCATGGAACTATTTCTGCATATTTTTGATGCCAACAGTCATGCCAACATGGAAAGCCCACGCTTTTCAGGCACCAATCAAACGTCATTGAGTTATCAAACCGAGGCTGAACTCTTACAGATACTAGACCAGATGATTGCCAAAGAATCGGCGCATACGCTAAAAGACACCTGGGTACTGGTGTCGCAGGATACCCAGCCCATCGGCCCGATGGCAGCATTACAGGCGACCATGCCATTTAATACTTTTTATGCGCGCCACAAATACCCCTGGCTACTGTCTGCGCTTGAGCCGCATGTGCAAATGCATTACCAGCCGATTGTCGACTTTGGTCAAGGTGGCAAGGTATTTGGCTTTGAAGCCTTGTGTCGCCTCAAAACGCCAGAAGGCAAATGGCTCAACGGCATGGAAGCATTTGCGCTGGCTGCCGAGGTGAAACGTACTCATGAGCTCGATCTGGCCTGCCAACATCTGGCCTTGATTGGTAAATCACAAGCCATCGCTGCGGATACACCTATTTTTATTAATGTCTTGCCGCAAACCATCATGAGCCCGGGCTGGCTAGACTTTACCCTGCACATCATGGCACAGCACAACATTGATAAACGCGATGTCGTCATAGAGATTGTCGAAAGTGAAAAAACCAATCCAGAAGTGCTGGCGCGCTACTGCGACGAAATCCGCATGCATGGCCTGCGCATTGCGCTCGATGACATGGGGTCTGGCTTTAACGGGCTGCGTATTCTGGCGGAGGTGCGCGCAGATTTTATTAAAATTGACCGGGCCATTGTGCACGAAGCACAAGGTAGCCGCGTGAGAACCGTGCTGCTGGAAGCGATTATTTCCATGGCGCAACGTTTGGGCTGCACCATTATTGCCGAAGGCCTAGAGCGTGTAGAAGATATTACTTATTGCCAGGACTTAGGGCTGCATTACGCACAAGGGCACTATTTTGCCCATCCGCAAAGCACACCTAGCGACCAGGTAGCGGCATTGCCTGCACGCGATGAATCTCATCGCTCACACGTGCCGGATGACTTTCATATTGGCGAGTTCATCAGCCACGGCCTGACCATTGATGTCAGCAGCTCAATCGCTGAAGCCAGGAGTTTATTTAATATCCACATTGATGTTGCCATCGCTGTCGTGCTTGATGGCAAAACACCACTTGGCGTATTGCGACGTGGTAAGGTGTTTTCCAAAAAAGTATCTGGCCTTGGTGCATGTTGCGACCCGCTGCCTAAGGTGATCAATCATCTCATCCCCTCCTCTGTCCTGGCAAGACTGTTTTACCTGGACCGGGCGAATACCGATATCTGGATTACCGTTAATGAAGAAGGCGCCTATGTAGGCATTCTGCAACCGATGGAAATCATGGCACAGTTGATTAGCCGTAAAGCGTCCACCGGCAACTTACACCCGCTGAGTCACCTCACCACCGGGCCGACCTTAAAGCAGACGTTGGACAACAGTTTGCGTAACAACCCGAATACGCAATTGGTGTATATCGACCTCGACCACTTTAAAGCGTACAACGACCGCTACGGCTTTATCCGTGGCGATGCCATGATCAGATTATTGTCTGAAATCATTCGTCAGGAGTTTCAGGACAAAACCGGCGTGATGGTCGGCCATATTGGCGGCGATGATTTCGTGCTGATTTACGATCACAATGCCCCGACGCTCACTGATATCCTCTTACACATTATTAGCCAGTTTCAGGCGCTAGCTGTTCACTTGTATGACGCAACTGATCTTGAGCGCGGGTTCTTCACGACTGAAGATGGTAAAGACCATCCTGTGGCCAGCGTGTCTATCGCGGTGGTGAATGGCAAACAAGGTGTGCTGGAGAATAGTGTCATGGCTGCGGAACGCGCAGCGGTGCTTAAAAAAATTGGCAAAGCCAATATCGGCAGTATCGTGGTGGTAGAAGATACCCCACCACAAACCATTTTACCAAAAAAAGAGTTCTACTCTGACTGGCAAGACCGCGCACTCTCTGCCCTGCAATCGCTATTGAAAATCCAGCGCTCAACGGGATCGCATGATCTAGATAGCTGCTTTGCAGAATTCCCTTATTTTGAAGTTATCTTCGAGCTTGAGCCGAATGGTGTGCAGCGTTATGCCAACTGGATTAATCCAAACATGTACGGAAAAATCAAGGCAGGTGGTGCTGGCATCGATCGTAGCCAGCAAGCCTATTACCAACGGGTGGCAGAATCGCACGCCCCTTATATTTCTACCATTTACCTGTCTACGGCGACTGAGGATTTCTGCCTCACGGTCTCATTACCGATTCTCAACCAACAAGGGCATCTGGAAAGTATTCTGGTCGCAGATATTAACATTGCAGCCATGGCCGTACTTAGTAGCGCGCGTAAGTAATGCGCTGATCAGTCTTATAAATATGCAAGCAACTCCTGAGGCTGCTGAATGCAGCCATCAGCACCCCATGCCTGCGGGTTATCAGTAGAAGCTAAATAACCAAACAAAGCCACCAGCGTTTTCATACCAGCGGCTTTACCGGCTTGTATATCACGCTCTGCATCACCAATATAAAGCACCGTTTGCGGATCGATCTGCATGCGCTCACACGCCAGTAGCAAGGTTTGCGGCGATGGTTTTGGCCTTGGCGCGTCATCACCGCTGATCACAGCACCGGCACGGACATCCAGCCCCATATGCTCGACCATCGGCATGGTAAACCGGCGCGGTTTATTGGTCACGATGCCCCAACGCAAGCCGCGCTGCTCAATGCCCTCTAAGGCATCGGCCATGCCATCAAACAACACTGGCTGACGCGTCATGACTTGCGTATACAAGTCGAGGTATTCGCTACGCATGGCTTCAAAACTGGCATCTGTGGGCAGTAAACCAAAGCCTATTTCCAGCAAGCCGCGTGAACCATGCGAGGCATACGGGCGGATAGCCGCATCAGGTAAAAATTCAAGGCCGTGACGCGCACGTTGCAAATTCAGGGCATACCCCAAATCAGGCGCGGTATCGACCAGCGTCCCGTCAAAATCAAACAACACAGCTTGCATGTAGCTTCCTGTCAGACGTCTTTAATCGCATGCAACATGTAATTGACACTGCTATCAACTGTCAGCGCATATTGCTTGCTCAAAGGATGGTAAGTCACACCAGTTTGGTGCTGTAACTCTAACGCTGATTGGCGCATCCACGCTGCCAGCTCAGATGGCTTGATAAATTTGCTGTAATCATGCGTGCCTTTAGGCAATAGATTAAGCACATACTCGGCGCCCACCACGGCCATCAAATAGGCTTTAGCATTACGGTTCAAGGTGGAGAAAAACACATGGCCTCCCGGTTTCACCAGGGCGGCACAGGCACGCACCACACTGGCCGGGTCAGGCACATGCTCCAGCATTTCCATACAGGTCACCACATCGAAGGCTTGCGGTTTCTCCTGCGCCAATGCCTCGACTGCCACACAGCGGTACTCTAGCTGTACGTTGGTTTCCAGCGCGTGCAATTGTGCAACTTGCAAAGACTTTTCGGCCAGGTCTATGCCCAACACCTGCGCCCCGCGCTGTGACATAGACTCACTTAAAATACCACCACCGCAGCCGACATCCAGCACCTGCTTACCTGCCAGCGATGCGCGACTATCGATATAATTCAGGCGCAAGGGGTTCAACTGATGCAAGGGTTTAAAGACACCTTGCAGATCCCACCATTGATGCGCCAACTCGGCAAATTTATTCACCTCAGCCACTTCGACATTCGCCATGCTTGTTCCTTTAATATGCTTTCACGATAGACTCTTGCAATTTGAGTTGCCACTGCAATGCAATAGACCGTAATTCTTCTGTTGCCATGCCAGCAAACCAGCTTTGATGGTCCTCCGTCCGCTGGTAACGTAGCTGGCCATCTACCCAGGTATGAGTCACCTGCTCGCGCCCAGCAACGTAGACCAAATGCGAGACCGGGTCAAAACAAGGCAAGCTGTTTAAATCATCCAGTTTAACCGCCACCAGATCTGCCTGTTTACCTGCTTCAATACTGCCAAGCTTATCCTGCAAACCCATAGCCCGCGCACCATGCAAGGTTGCCATCGCCAACGCCTGGTATGCAGGCACCGCCTCGGCATTCTGATCGGCCACTTTAGCCAATAACGCCGCCGTACGCATCTCTTGCCACATATCAATGCGGTTGTTACTGGCCGCACCATCCGTGCCCAGGCCGACATTGATGCCTGCTCTTAGTGCCGCGGCGACAGGCGCGATACCACTCGCCAGTTTTAAATTTGATGAAGGACAATGGGCGAGATGCGCGCCCTGCATTGACAACGTTTCAAGCTCGTTGGTTTCCAGGTGCACACCATGCGCTAAAATCGTGCTGGGGCCAATCACACCCAGTGCCAGCAGACGCTGTAGTGGACGAACGCTGAATTGCTCCAGACTTTGCTGTATCTCCGCCTGCGTTTCATGCAAATGGGTATGGATGCCCAGGTTTAACTGCTCAGATAATGTAGCAATCTGCTCAAACGTCGGGTCACTCACGGTATACGGTGCATGTGGTGCAAACGAAAAACTGATATGCGGATCAGATTTATACTGGTCACGAACCTCTGTGCCCAACCTGATGTACTCATTAGCGCTGGCGGCGTAATTGGTTGGAAACTCCATCACCGTCAAGCCAATATGGGCACGCATCCCTGCGCGCTTGACCGCTTCTATGGTGGCTTGCGGGAAGAAATACATATCATTGAAGGTAGTCACGCCACCGCTCAACATTTCTGCACACGCCAGCAAGCTGCCATCATGCACAAACCCTTTGGACACCCAGCGCTTTTCAGCCGGCCAGATGTGCTGATTGAGCCAGGGCATCAAGGCATAATCATCAGCATAGCCTTTAAGCAAGTTCATGCTGCTATGTGCATGCAGATTAATCAACCCTGGGATCAAGGCATGCTGGGCACAATCCACCACCGGCCAATCTGCCGCCCATGCAGGAATCTCGGCTTTAGGCACAATCGCTTTGATTTGACCGGCATCGATCAGCACCGCATGCTGCTCTAGAATCGTATGGTTCGCGTCTACAGGAATTACCCAGCGCGCCTTAATAATGAATTGTGTATCAACCATAGCGCGATTATAACTGAGCCAGCGATGCAAAATACCTGCTCAAAACGACAGGCATAAAAAAAGCCACGCTGACGCGTGGCTTTTTTATTCAGATGTCACTCTGATTATTGGCAACCAACTTGTTTAGTGCCTTCAGCGCGGATATCAACGCGGCGGTTAGGTTGCAAGCAAGAAATCAATTTTTTGCTTACTTTTTTGCCATCGCACTGAACCACTGGCTCAGATTTACCTTTACCTTCAGAAGTGATGATATTGCTATCAACACCTTGAGCGATCAGGTAGTCAGCAACCATTTTAGCGCGACGCTCAGACAACTTCTGGTTGTAAGCATCAGAACCAATACGGTCTGTGTGGCCTGTTACGATCACAGCAGTAATTTCTGGGTTAGCTTTGATCTTGGCAGCTGTTTCTTCCAACACTTTACGGCCTTCTTCACGCAGGTTAGCCTTGTCGAAACCAAACAGTTTTTCAGCACTTACTGTGACTGTTTCGTTTTGTGGCTTACACACTGGTGCTGGTGCTACTGGAGCAGGGGCTGGTGCCGGTGCTGGCTCAACAGCAGCCATTGGTGCTGGTGTTGGCTCAGGTGTTGGCTCTTCAACCACTGGTGCTGGTGCGCCAAAGCGGAAGATACCGCCGATGTTGAACAGTGTGTTGCCGATTGTTTCATCAGCATCCACTGTACGTGCTGCATTACGTGCATCAGCACGGCTCCATTGGTGACGCAGATCAGCCTGAACACCAAACTTGTCGTTAAACAAGTATTGTGCACCCAGACCTACGTTAGCCATCCAGGATGTATTTGATTTGTCTGACAGACCAACGTTGCTGTAGTCAACGTTGTTACGCGCTGCGCCAATACCTGCCAGCAGGAATGGACGGAATTTTTCGCGGCTGAACATATACAATGCATCCAAACCTAAAGCTGTTTGCTTGTATTTGCCACTTGCGCCAGCAATGCCAGTGTCTTCGTCAGCACGGTTGTAACCCAAACGGCCTTGAATGTCCCAGTGCTCGCTCAGCTCTTTACCGATAGACAGAAAACCGCCACGGCCATTGTCAGCTTCGAGATCATTGTCTGTATTCATGTAAGTTGCACCTGGAACAACATACCAAGCGCCACGGTACATGTCTTCAGCTTGCGCAACTTGCGATGCAAATACAAATGCAGAAGCAATTGCCAAGCCTAAAAAACTTTTTTTCATTCATTGACTCCTTCGTTATTGGGCTTTTTCGCCACATCTTTGAAAAAACTTACAAGTTGAACTATACGCAAACGTCGCTACAGACGCAACCCTAAACCCCACTTCGTAGGCGTATTTGTTAGGGTTGAGACCAATTATTCAACAAATTTCTGACACTCTTGAAATCAGTTCGCGCACGCGCTCTGGCAACAAGGCTTGTGCCCTCTGCTCACCTTCGCACAAACCACTGCGAAATCCGAGATAATCAGGCTGCAAACCAGCCAGCAGCTCAATGTGCGCCAACGACAGGCCACCTGCGAGACCGACGAACAACTGCACCGATTTTGCCGCTTGCACAAAATCAGCCAGTGCAGCAAAAGGCACGATGTCTACGAGTGCCTTAGCTTTTTGGGTGGTATCTACCATAACACCCCAATAACGCTGTTGCGCCAGCCACTGTACCCGCGCTGGCAGCTCATCGGCGAGCAGGCTGGTGGGATTTAAAACGGCAATCAACTTGAGGCCTTGCCCAAGTAAAGTCGTAATCAGAGGCTGATAACCAGGGTCAGCCCAGATGGTTTCAGGCAATTTAATCACCTCTACTCCAATCTGCAGGCGACTGCTAATCATATGCATGAGCTCGTCAACAGCCTCACAGTGGTCGCCCACCGTGGCACTGATCACAATCCCTGTAGCAGCACTTTGTTGCCTATACTGATTAACCGCCTCAACAATCGCCGTTGAAAGATCCAGCGTCAAGGCTGCCAGCGCGCCGTGACTGGTGTCTTTGAGGTCGATCAATGGCACACCGGCAGACAATACGAGTTGCGCTTCTGCCACAGAATTCACACTGACTAATACTTGCATCGCATTACTCACGCCTCCTGCAGGCCACTTTGTTGTGCCAGATGATTATTCACGCAATCCACCAACCACTGCCAGGCCTCTTGCTCCCGTGGCCCAGCGGTTTTATCAATGGCGATTTGCAGGTACTGCATCTCCTGGGTGATTTTCTCAGCAGGCAACATATGCAATCTGCTTACCAGCACCGCCAGCTCAATCACGGCGGCCTGCGCACGGTTAAACCCCATAAACGGTGCGTGCGATGCACTTTCAACCACTTGCATCCACAACTTAGGGCGCACCTCGTCTTCTTCAATCTGCTGCAAACTTAATACATGGTGCGCCAGACAGTCCTTGAGTCTGACACCTTGCCCGTTCGCGATAGGCTCGGTGGCAAAGACTGCCTTCCTGGCAATCGCAGCAGCGAACACACGCACGTCGTCGGTCAGGTTTAATACGGCAAAGCCGGTCTGCAAGATATTGTGCAAAGTGGTAGAGGGCCTAAACGGCATGATCAGCACCCTGCCTTCATGCCATTGAATGCCGAATGGCGCGACATGCACACCGCCATCCGCCCCACAGGTAGTCACTATCGTTTCATAAATCATGCAGATTATTCCGTGCCCGATGCGGTGTTATCGGGCGTTGTGTTGTCATTCGATTGGCTGCGCGCGTTTTCCAAACGTTCCTGAATAGAGGCTTCGCGGTGTGCCACTTTGGCTTTTTTATTTTGCTGCAACGAAGCCACCCCCCACTCCAGCAGCTCGTCTTGTACGTAGCGCTTTTTTAATTGCCATGCGATTTGCGCACGCGCCAGTTCAACACCGAGGTAAAACGCATGCGAAGCATCATCTTGCACGTTCAGTGCAGGATAAAACTGGTAAGGATCGGTGTCATGCTGGATACCATCCCGGTTATAGACATGCACCCCCTGCTCACTGACCATGATGCGAAAGCTAGGGTCTTTAATCTGGCTAGCCATACTCGTGATTTCTTCAGCGCTATAGGGAAACGGCTTGCGGTCATGCAAACCCAGCAAGCCATTAGAATAGCCGCGCGGCAAACGTTTATCCTGGCGTGCGCGATACATAATCCGGCGCGCGACATCTGCTTCAGCCACGGCTTCACTCGCATGCGGACTGACCGAGGTGGCCAGCACTGCATTAATATTCAACTCACTGATCATGCCAAACAACATGGCATTCACGCCCGTCGTATCTGCATCGGTCAGCTCGGTGAGGTTACCTACCCCCATCATGATGGCAATCTCAGGATACTTTTTACGTAACTTGTGATAGCGCACAATCGATTCCGTCAAACCGAAATGAATAGGATCGAGAATCGGGTCAGCGATAAAGCGTCTGCCTCGTTGCAAACAATGCTCAATCGCTCGCTGCAAGCTGGCAAAACTGCCCGGTTTTGCAGGAATTAAAATAGGCGTAGATGCCACTTCATCAGCGATCCACAGACTGTTTTCGTGCAGACTGAGCAGGTAATCAGCGCCTGCTTTGCCCGCAGCAAGCAAGTCTTCATCACGCATGGAATCAACGCTGACCTGGAAGCCTTCTGCTTTGAGCGCGCGCACCGTGTCTGTCATGTGCGCAAAGGCTTTCCCTGGTAGGCACCCCAGGTCAATCACATCGGCACCCTGCTGCCGAAAATGGCTAGCCTTGGCTACAATTTGTGTGATCGTAAGATCAGGTGCATCGACAATTTCAGCAAATATAGTGACGCTATGCTGCGTCAGGTCAGGCGCTTTACCTTGCTGGCCAAAATATTGCGGTAAATCTTTCAAGTCCTTTGGCCCCCGTTCTACTGGCACGCCCCACTGCGCCTCAAGCGGCGCCAGATCGCCCTGACATAAGCCGGGCAAAATGACCTTATCGATATTCTCAACCTTTGTCAGGCGCCGCGCAATTAAAGGCGGCGTCATTAAGGCGGCCACGGAGACGCCAATTTGCTTGACTTCATATTCAAAAGGAGACTGTTTACTGTCAGCCTGAATCGACTGCAATATTTGGTGCAGACTGTGTTCTGCCAGTTTTCCGGTGAGGAACAGCAGCCGTGTCATGGGTTTACTCTGTGAGTGTGTCTAGCACCTGTACGCCATCGTGCAAATGCAGATCATGGCATGCCGCAAGCCGCTGCATGATGACATGTTGCAAGGCAGCCATGTCTTCGACCACCGTGGTGTCAGCAAAATGCTTTAATTTAGCCACATTCTCAAGGTCAATCTGGCGCGGAAACACTTTCACCATATGATCACGTGGCGCCTCAGACTCAAGCTCTGGCGCCGTATCGCAGGCGAATAAAATACTGTGCACGCGCGTTTTACCCGCTTGCGCAAACAAATTGGTTACCAGGCTGTCAGAAAAGCCATAAGCCATTTTGGCAATGGTATTGGAGGTCGCAGGCGAAATCACCAGGGTGTGATACACGCCCTCATAAAAACGTTCGACCGGCACACTGCTGGCGGTTTTATCCTGATAGACCTTATGGCCGGTGGCTTCCAGCGAGGATTGAAACCCATATTGCTGGATGATTTCAGCCGCCGCGCGGCTCAAATAGATATCCACGTCCTGCAAGGTTTGCAGAATCGCCAATGATTCACGCAAATAGTGGCCAGAACCAGTAATTGCCCAGGCCAGTCGTTGTGCACTCATGTCAAACTACTCTTGTGATTAAGCAAAAGGATGTTGCAGCACAATGGTTTCATCACGCTCCGGGCCGGTAGACACAATCGCAATCGGAACACCGCAGACAGCTTCCAGGCGCTTCAGGTAATGCTGCGCATTTTTAGGTAACGCATCCCAGGTTTTGACACCAAACGTCGTTTCTGTCCAACCAGGCACAGTTTCGTAGATAGGCTCACAACGCGCCACATCATCCGCACCCACTGGCAGCATGTCCACAATCTTACCATCCAGTTTGTACCCGGTACATATATCCAGCGACTCAATGCCGTCCAGCACATCCAGCTTGGTAATGCACAAACCGGTTAAGCCATTGATACGGGCTGAGCGGCGTAATGCAGCGGCATCAAACCAGCCGCAACGACGCTTGCGACGTGTCACGGTACCGATTTCCTGGCCTTTAGTAGACATCTGATACCCAGGCGCGCCTTCAGTATCGATATCCAGCTCACTTGGGAACGGGCCGCCACCAACACGTGTGGTGTAGGCCTTGGTGATACCTAATACGTAATGCAGCATATTGGCGCCAACACCCGTACCAGCAGAAGCCTGGCCAGCAATACAGTTGCTGGAGGTCACGTAAGGATAAGTACCGTGATCGACATCCAGCAAGGTGCCCTGCGCGCCTTCAAACAACAGGTGTTCGCCACGCGCATTGGCTTCATACAACGCGGCTGAAATATCCGCCACCATCGGCTTCAACGCCACAGCATGCTGCATGCTGGCGTCATATTGCTGCTGGAAGTCCACTGCCGCTGCGCCCAGGTAGTTAGTCAGCACAAAGTTATGATAATCCATGACTTCGCGCAGTTTTTCAGCAAAGCGCTCTGGGTGGAACAAGTCATACACACGCAAAGCACGTCTGGCAACTTTGTCTTCATAGGCCGGGCCAATGCCCTTGCCAGTGGTGCCGATTTTTTTCTCGGCGCTACGCTTGGCTTCACGTGCCAAGTCTACCGCCACGTGATGGGACAGGATCAATGGACAGCCAGGGCTGACTTTGAGGCGGTTTTTAACATCGAGGCCGCCTTGCTCCAGCGTAGAAATCTCATGCAGTAAATGCGTGGTATCGAGCACGACGCCGTTACCGATATAGCAATTGACACCATCACGCACGATGCCAGAGGGCACCAGGTTGAGCTTATACACTTTTTGTGCCGCGCCCTGACCAACGACCAAGGTATGCCCCGCGTTATGGCCGCCCTGAAAGCGCACTACGCCCTGAGCGTGATCTGTCAGCCAGTCTACGATTTTACCTTTACCTTCGTCGCCCCATTGGGTGCCTATCACAACGACGTTTTTTGCTTGCTTGGATTGTGTCATGTTCAATTAATATCTTGTAAAAACAAAAAAGGTGCGCTGTGTTACACAGCCACCACTTGCCAGTGACCATCGACCTTTTGCAAGGTGCGGTCACAAGCCAATTCAGAATAGTTCACAGGCGAATCTGGCAATCCTTCCACCACAATCTGGCCCTGAGAACGTAGGGTATTTATCAGTGATAACAGCTCGGCATCTGCAGCCACGGGCGCCAGAATGCCTTTATTCAGTGTTGCCGGGCCCAAAGCTTGTAATGCGCCGCGTAAGTCGAGGCTAAAGCCGGTTGCCGGACGCGCACGACCAAACGCCGCACCAACTTCGTCATAACGCCCACCCAGTGCAATCGGACCTGCATAGCCTTTGGCATAAGCCGCAAACACCATGCCGCTATGATAGTGATAGCCGCGCAACTCGCTCAAATCAATGGTCACAGTCACATCATCTGTGGTCAGCGTCTGGGCTACAGTCTCTAGCTCACGCAATGCCTGCGTAATGTCTTCTGACTCCGGCAAAATATCGCGTGCCTGATCTAACACCTCGATACCGCCATTGAGCTGTGTGAGTGAGGCAAAAGCCAATCGGGATTTTTCAGGCAGATTAGCCACCAACTGCTCTACCAGCGTAATGTCTTTGGCCTGCAAAGCCGCTTGCAACGCTTGCTCTTGCTGCACGCCGAGTTGTGCCATATGTGACAAACTGGCAAAAATGGCCGCATGGCTAAGGTCAACAAACAAAGTAGGCATGCCTAACAATTGCAAAGCCTTCACCATCAGGCGTTGCACTTCAATATCGCTCTCTATGCCAGCATGGCCATACAACTCGGCGCCCAATTGCAAGGGCTCACGTGTACGTGCCAATCCATCAGGCTTGGTGCGCAATACGGTACCGGCGTAACACAGACGCGAGACGCCCTGATGGTTAAGCATATGTGCATCAATGCGTGCGGCTTGCGGTGTAGTATCAGCACGCAGCCCCATCAGGCGGCCCGTTAACTGGTCCACCACTTTAAACGTTGCGATGTCCAGATCATGCCCAGTGCCTGTCAGCAAGGACTCGACATATTCCATCATGGGTGGCATGACATATTGATAACCATGGACGCGAAACAGGTCCAGCAATTGTCGGCGATAAGACTCAAGACGCGCCGCTTCCGCAGGCAAGACGTCTTCAATATATTCAGGAAGTAACCAAGTATGCATCCCGCTATTATACCCGCAAACCCCTGTCTAAAGCACGGCTTTAGCAATCGCGATCTCAAGGCCTCAGCAAGGTCTTAGCTAAAAAAGCAATAAAAAAAGCACGCCATCATGCGTGCCTTTTTACTTCAACCAGACAATCAGCGGTTCAGCCACAACATAAGCAGACCAATCACCGCCGAGGCAAAGCCAATAAAACGAATCTGGCCATCTTGCAACTGTAGCAGCTTTTCAAAGGTTTGGCGCCATGCGCGGGTAAATAGCAATGGCATCAAGCCTTCAATCAGCAACACGCCACCTATCAGCCACCACACGTTCATGATCAAGCCAAGTTAATACTCAAGGTATTATTTCTTGCCGCTGCTACGCATATATTTAAAGAAGTCTGAGCTTTGATCAATCACCATCACGTCAGACTTGCTTTTAAAGCTGTTTTTGTAGGCTTCTTGGCTGCGATAAAAAGCATAGAATTCAGGATTTTTGCCAAACGCCTGGGCGTAAACCTCAGAGGCTTTGGCATCGCCCTCACCCTTCACTTTTTGCGCATCACGGTAAGCTTCGGCAATAATCACCTCACGCTGCCTGTCGGCGTCGGCACGGATTTTTTCAGCTGCTGCCGCCCCTTGTGAACGTAGTTCATTTGCCACGGATTTACGCTCGGCTTCCATACGTTGATAAACAGACTCACTCACCTCTTTTGGCAAATCCACGCGACGCAAACGCACATCCAGGATTTGGATACCCATCTGACGGCTCTCTTTGTCAGCACGCTGACGCAGAATCTCCATGATTTCAGAGCGCTCACCTGACACCACATCATGAATGGTGCGTTTACCAAACTCGGCGCGCAACCCATCATTGACCATTTGCGACAAACGACGCTCGGCCTGCACTTCGTCACCACGCACGGACACGTAGTATTTTGAAGGATCAACGATGCGCCATTTCACAAACGAATCCACCAATACGTTTTTCTTCTCGCTGGTGATAAAACGGTCTGGCTCTTCCCAGTTGAGGGTCAGGATACGTTTGTCGTAATAGCGGATATTCTCCACCATCGGCATCTTAAAGTAGAGGCCAGGCTCACTTTTGACTGACACAATCTCACCCAGACGGAACACCAGCGCGTATTCGCGCTGATCAACGGTATAGGCCGAAGAGGTAATGATCACCAGTAGAACAAACACCCCGATTAACAAACTTCCAATATTTCTCATCTTTATTCCTTCAGGGCAATCTAGCGATATTCGCGATCACGGCTGCGCATCGCATCACGCGAACGATCCGAGGTACTTGCATCTACTTGCGGCTCTTGTGCAGGCTTGTCGGCGGCTGCCGCAGGGGCAGAAGCAGCATTACCAGTTGCACCACTCATGGTCATCAGCTTATCCAGCGGCAAATACAGCAGACTGTTGCCACCCTTCTGGTCAACTAGCACTTTGCTGGTGTTGGCCAACACGTGCTCTTGTGCATCCAGATACAAACGCTGGCGTGTCACCTCAGGCGCTTTATTGTATTGCGTTAACACCTGCTCAAAACGGTCCGCATTACCCTTGGCTTCGTTTTCCACGCGCAATTTGTAACCTGCGGCCTCTTCGGTCAAGCGTGAAGCGGTACCGCGTGCTTTAGGAATCACATCGTTCGCATAGGCTTGGCCTTCGTTTTTCTGTCGCTCCAGGTCCTGCTTGGCTTTGACCGCATCATCAAATGCCGCTTGCACCTGCTCGGGTGGTTGCGCATTTTGCATGGTGACATTCACCACATTGATGCCAGATTTGTATCTATCCAGCATATCCTGCATCAGTTTTTTGGCTTTGGCAGCCACATCATCGCGGCCTTCATACAGCACAAAGTCCATTTTACTTTTGCCGACGATTTCACGAATCGCGGTTTCTGCCACGCCACGCACACTTTCTTCAGTGGAGCGATTGCTAAATTGATAATCCTCAACCGATTTCAGGTTGTATTGCACCGCTACCTGCAAATCGATGATATTTTCATCATCGGTGAGCATGAGAGACTCACGCAGCTCCTTGCTGCGGCCAGACTCGCCCTCAAACGAGCGATAGCCCATTTCTATGGTGCGCACCTGCTCCAAGTTAACATTCTCAATGGTTTCAATTGGAAACGGCAAATGCCAGCGTGGGCCAGGCATAGTCGTTTCGACATGCTGCCCAAAACGCAACACCACACCGCGCGAGCCCTGATCAACAATATAAAAACCAGAGCCCAGCCAGATCAATGCGACTAAGCCCACAATCGGCGCCACTGGCAAGGGTTGTGGAGCTGGCGACGTGCTTCTAGGACCGCCGCCTTGGCCGCCTTTGTTGCCAAACAGACGATTAAGCTTTTGATTCAAATCCCTGAATACCTCATCCAGGTCAGGTGGGCCTTCGTTATTCTTATTCCAAAAGCCGGGGAATTTTCTCATGCTAGTACTCCGTGTTTTTTGATTTTTAAACATAAGCACGCTCTTCGGTGCTCAGTTTTTTCAAATATTGTTGATGCTCTAACAGCGCCTGGCGCAAGTCTTCCATGCCAACACCGTCCTTGGCAGAAACGCGAACAGTACGGATGTTACCATACTCATCCCTGTCGATTCCCGGCGCCATGCCCATGCGGTCAATCTGATTCAACACCAGAATCTGTGGGACATTGGCGGCACCAATCTCGTTCAGCACAATATTGACTTGTTCAATTTGATTATCACGATTAGGGCTGGCCACATCGACAATATGCAGTAGCAAGTCGGCCTGCGCCGCTTCTTCTAGCGTGGCACCAAAGGCTTCAATCAGGGTGGTGGGCAAATGCTTGATAAAACCAACCGTATCGGACAAGACCACCGGATAGCCCTCAGGCAGATGCATTTTGCGCGAGGTAGTGTCTAGCGTGGCGAACAACTGATCTGCCGCATACACGCCAGAATGCGTCAAACGGTTAAACAAGGTGGATTTACCGGCGTTGGTATAGCCGACCAGCGACACTGTCATCAGATTGGAGCGCTTGCGCGCACGCCGCTGCATGCCACGCTGCTGTTTAAGCTTATCCAGTTTTTCACGCAATTGCTTGACGCGTACGCGCAGCATGCGTCTGTCGAGCTCCAATTGCGTTTCACCCGGGCCGCCGCGTACGCCAATCCCGCCCTTTTGTCGCTCAAGGTGGGTCCAGCCGCGCACCAGCCGGGTAGACAAGTGTTCTAACTGCGCCAGCTCAACCTGCAACTTACCCTCGTGTGACTGGGCACGCTGGGCAAAAATATCCAGAATGAGGCCGGTGCGGTCGACCACACGCGCTTCGAGCAGCTTTTCGAGGTTGCGTTGCTGTGACGGGCTTAAGTCATGATTAAAGGCAGCCACTTTACTGTCGTGTGCGGCCATCAGCGCCTTGAGCTCACCCGCCTTACCAGAGCCGATAAAGTATTTAGAATCAGGCGCTTGACGCTTGCCTTCCAGCGTCGCAGAGATATTCAGTCCGGCAGTGCCGGCGAGGTGGCGGAGCTCTTGCAAACTTTCTTCGTAGTCAGCATCGCCAAAATTGATGCTGACCAGAACGACGGCATCTCCGCCGCTTGGTCTATCAAACATGCATTAAGATTCTTGTGCTGTGTCGTGAGGTGCCAAACTGACTGGGCGCGCTGGCACAATCGTTGAAATCGCGTGCTTGTACACCATCTGAGTCACTGTGTTTTTTAACAAAATCACATACTGGTCAAAAGAGTCGACCTGACCTTGCAATTTAATGCCGTTAACCAGATAAATTGACACTTGTACGTGTTCTTTTCTTAAGGCGTTCAGAAAAGGGTCTTGCAGCATTTGGCCTTTATTATTCATAGAATTGCTCCTTGTTTGTTTTAATCGTATTGGAGTTTTTATTATCTTGAACACCAATCCCTCATAGTGACTATGATTGTACTAATTTGTTCCAATTTCAATCCCCGCACCTTATTTTTTTGGAAATAATGCGCGAATACGCTGCAAACAAGCCTCTTTGCCCAGAATAGACATCACTTGATCGATGCTGGGCGACTGCGCAATACCGATTAAAGCCACCCGCAATGGCATCGCCAGTTTGGGGAATTTAATCTGTTGCTCAGCCACGACCTGATTTAGCGCATCGTGTAAGTTATCGGCAACCCAGGCCGAATCTTGAGTCTTTTGCAAAAAACTTTCGATATAGGCCGCAGTTTCGTCCTGAATATGCTTGGCGGCATCGGCTTCATTGATCGCAGGCACCTGGTAGAAGAACGCAATTTCTTTGGCCAGTTGGTTGAGATTATTGGTGCGCTCGCGGTATAAATTCAACACTGCCAGTAAGTCTGGTGATTGCGTCTCGGTCACGCCCAAGGCAGCCAAGCGCGGCTTCACTTCGTCGGCAATACGCTCTAATGGCAGCGTTTTAATGTAGTGTGCATTCAGCCAGTTGAGTTTTTCAGTATTAAACTGCGCCGCAGAAGGCGTGATATGGTCGAGATCAAACCATTCACAGAACTGCGCCATGCTGAATACTTCATCATCACCATGTGACCAGCCCAAACGCGCCAGGTAATTCAGTACCGCCTCACGCAAGTAACCATCTTCGTGATATTGCATCACGCTCACGGCACCATGGCGTTTGGAGAGTTTTTGGCCGTCATCGCCCAGAATCATGGATAAATGCGCATATTGCGGCACTTGTGCGCCCAAGGCTTGCAACATATTGATCTGGCGCGGCGTATTATTCACATGGTCATCACCACGAATCACCTGCGTCACGCCCATCTCCCAGTCATCCACCACCACGCAGAAGTTATAGGTAGGCGTGCCATCGGCGCGCGCAATAATCAGGTCATCCAGCTCGGCATTGGCAATTTCAATAAGGCCTTTGACCATATCATCCCAGGCCACGACGCCAGTGGTCGGATTTTTAAAACGTACGACGGGTGGGATATCTTTAGGTGCGTCTGGCAAGGTCTTGCCAGATTCAGGCCGCCAGCGGCCATCATAGCGCGGCTTCACGCCCTGCTGCATTTGCGTTTCACGCAAGGCATCCAGTTCTTCTTTGCTGCAATAGCAATAGTAGGCGTGACCGTCATCCAGCATTTTCTGGATGATCTTTTTGTAAGTATCCATCCGCTGCATCTGGTAAAACGGGCCTTCATCATGGTCCAGTTGCAACCAGGCCATGCCATCCAGAATCGCCTGCACCGCCTCTGGGGTTGAACGCGCGACATCGGTATCTTCAATCCGCAAGATGAACTGCCCGCCATGGCGCTTGGCATACGCCCATGAAAACAAGGCAGTGCGTGCGCCACCAATATGAAGGTATCCGGTCGGGCTAGGGGCAAAACGGGTTTTAACAGGCTGTGACATAATGAATCTCTAAACGCTCAAGCCCTCTATTTTAACATGGTAGCCCTACTCCTGCCTGCATCCAACTTTGCAGCAAAATGGCGGCCCCCAGATTGAAGCGCGCACGCAAACGCGCTATGATGCCGCCATGACGCAACTCCTCTCTCCCAGCGGCGATATTCATGTCGGCGAGCTTTACGGCAAACCTGCCGCACCTGGCCAAACCAGTGCGATTTATCACGTGGTTGCCGTGCACAAGCTAGGCATTACCTTGCAAAATATGGATAACCCGCTGAGCCAGTTTGAGACCACCGCCAGCAAATTGCTGCAATCCGGCTATGTGCGCTTAAGCCAAACCCCTTATGTCAACCTACAACAAACAGGTAAACGCAAATCAGCACAGCAAAAACTCAAACGCTGCCCTTTTACCCTAGATGTATTTGCCGAGCGCGCCGACTGCGAGCGACCAGCAGTGACCGCCTAAGCAAAATGAGCAATAAAAAATGCCGCGATTGCGGCATTTTTTACGTGTTATAAATCCAGACAGCTTAAGACTCTGGCGGCGCACCAATCAAATCATGCCCTTGTGAGTCGACGATTTGCACATCGACAAAATCGCCCGGATTCAGGCCATCGGCATCTTGCAAGTACACAATACCGTCAATTTCCGGCGCATCACTTTTGGTCCGTGCAATGGCAATCACATTGCCGTCATCATCTTCAGTCAGTTCATCCACCAGCACGGTTTGCAGGCTACCAATCTTGGCGGCGACTTTAGCGGCACTGATACGCTCCTGCACTTCCATAAAGCGGCTTAAACGCTCTTGCTTGATCTCTTCTGCCACAGGGTCAGGCAAGGCATTTGCCGCTGCACCATCGACTGCTGAATAAGCAAAACAGCCAACGCGGTCCAACTGAGCTTCTTCCATAAAGTCGAGCAGCATTTTAAAGTCATCTTCGGTTTCACCAGGGAAGCCGACAATAAAGGTACTGCGGATGGCAATCTCAGGGCAGATATCGCGCCAGGCTTTAATACGTGCCAGGTTGTTTTCACTACTGGCCGGGCGCTTCATGGACTTGAGGATACGTGGGCTGGCGTGCTGCAATGGCACATCGAGATACGGCAAAATCGCGCCTTCGGCCATCAAGGGAATCACATCATCCACATGTGGATACGGATAGACATAATGCAAACGTACCCATACGCCTAACTCACCCAGCGATTTACTGAGTTCTGTCATATGCGTTCTCACCGGGCGGCCATTCCAGAAGCCTTTGCGGAACTTCATGTCTACGCCATAAGCCGAGGTATCTTGTGAAATCACCAGGATTTCTGACACGCCGGCATTGACCAGGCTTTCAGCCTCGTTGAGCACATCACCAATCGGGCGACTGACCAGGTCACCACGCATGCTAGGGATAATACAGAAGCTGCAACGGTGGTTACAGCCCTCTGAAATTTTGAGGTAGGCATAGTGCTTGGGCGTCAGGCGGATGCCTTGTGGCGGCACCAGGTCAGTATAAGGATCATGCGGCTTGGGCAAATGCGTATGCACATGGCCCATCACTTCTTCGAGTGCATGCGGGCCGGTTACAGCCAATACACTGGGGTGCGCACCGGTCACCACATCTTTTTTAGCGCCCAGACAGCCGGTGACAATCACCTTGCCGTTTTTATTCAGGGCTTCACCAATCGCATCCAGTGACTCCTGCACAGCGGAATCAATAAAACCGCAGGTGTTCACCACCACCAGATCTGACTGCTCATAGCTATTACTGATTTCATACCCTTCGGCACGCAACTGGGTCAAAATACGCTCGGAATCAGACCCGGCTTTTGGGCAACCCAAGGAAACAAACCCGACTTTAGGCGAACTTTGCATAATGACTCTCTCTTAACCTTCTACCAACCATTTGGTCAGGGCGACCGATGCCACGCCCAACACAATTAACAATATCTGACTCAGGGTATCGCGCAATGCCGTACGTTTATGCAGGCCAGGGATCAAGTCTGCCACCGCCACATACAGCATACTGGCCGCGGCCAAGCTGAGAATGTACGGCACCCACTGCTGTACCAGATTCAACGCCATATAGGCTAACAGCCCGCCTGCCAAGGTGGCCAGGCTAGAAGCGATATTAAATAAGAATGCTTTTTTCTTGCTGTAGCCCGAGTGCAGCAAAATCAAAAAATCACCGACTTCTTGTGGAATTTCATGCGCAATAATCGCCAATGCCGTGACGAGGCCCACCTGCATATCGACCATAAACGCCGCACAAATCAGGATACCGTCGACAAAATTGTGAAAGGTATCGCCGACTATAATCATCAGACCGCTGCGACCGCCATCATGCGCATGGCCATGATGATGATGGCCAACAACCCGCGCTGGCGCTGCTTGCGGCAATTTAAACTTGATCGCGCCCTGCGGCTTTTTGTTTGCCTGCTGTGCAGGGTGTAACTCTGGGCAATGCGCCTCGTCATGCATGGCGTGCATTTCACAATGTTCACCGTGGCAATGACGCCAGAGCACCAGTTTTTCCAAAGTAAAAAACAATAAGATGCCAAACAACATGGTGGCGGTCATCGCCTCGATATTGGGGCTGGTTTCAATCGCATGCGGCAGGATTTCGAGAAACACCGCCGCCAGCAAGGCACCAATCGCATAACTGACCAGCAAAGGCACCCAATGCTTTCTGGCGTTGAGCGCGAACACGGCTGCCACACACACACTCAACACACCACCCAGCAAGCAAGCCAGCACCATGCCGGTGAACGGTGAAATATTTGAGAGTAATGTGGACAAATGAGGCATGCCGAGTTTATGAGAGAAAGGCGCGCATTATACGTGAGTTATCAAAAAAACAAAGCATAAACAAACAGTTATCCTTTAGCACCAGGTGTTTGAACCATGTGTTTAAAAAGCGCTAAGCGCACTAAATAAACTGCGCCACAATATAGCCAATCACGATGCCGACCAGTAAGGCCATGGTCAAGCCGCGATAGGTCAACACATCGCGTGAATAGCCACGGCGGATGGCGACATAAGACACCAGATAGCCCATGGCATTGAGCAACCAGATAAAGCCGAAACTCAATATCTTGACAATAATGGGGCCGATCAGTGGCACCAGGCCGATCATGCCGACCAGCCAGACAAATAGCCCAGTGACCAAACCAACCAGCACGGCCACACCTGCTAATACGCGGGCGTCCCAATTCAGATAAATACCAGCAGCGATTAATGCTGTCAGGCCTATCACCAGCACGATATTCGGCCAGACCCGTTGACCACTCATCAGTGGGTCGATACCGGTACTAAAGTTGGCCGGATGGCGCCTGATACGTAATCGTTTGAGCATGATAGAAGCGTCTATAAAGTTGAGATTAAACCAGCCAGGTCTTGCACCTTGGCGCAGCTTTGCCAATGCGGTTTGCGCATGGCCACATCGCCTGCATAGCCCCAGCTCACCAGGGCAAAATCCATCTGGTTGGCATCAGCCGAGATGCCGTCTTCCAGGCGGTCGCCAATATACAAACAGTCCTCTACGGCTAGCGCATTATCGGCCACCACGCGCCCTATCATCTCGGCTTTGGATTTGAGTGGCGGGTTAAAGTAATCCAATGCATACACGCCGGTGAAAAATGCCTGCCAACCCAGATGCGCCATGATTCTTTCCGTGGGGTAAAAGCGCTTGTTGGTCGCAATATACAACTGGTAGCCTTGGTCTTTGAGTTGCTGCAACAAGGCTGTCACACCGTCAAACACCACCGACTCCAGGCAACCCGTCGTGTCGTAATGCTGCTTAAATGCTGAGGCCAGCATATTCAATAACGCAGCATCCTCATTTTCAGAAAGCCGTTTTAAGGTCTCCATTAAAGGCGGGCCAATCACATCATGCGTTAACGGTGCCGCTAAAGGCGTATTGGTGGTGCTAAATGCCAGACCAAAACAATGCAAAATACTAGGCGCAGAATCGATTAATGTGCCATCTAAATCAAAAATTAAATGCTGTTTCATAAATAAGGTTATTGAGTCTTTGGAATGACTTTTTAATTGTTAGCCACAGAGGTCACATAGCACACAGAGGAAACAAAAAAACATCATTCACAATGCTTTTCTCTGTGAACTCGGTGTTCTCTGTGGCAAAAATATTTATTCCAGCCAGATGAAACAGCCCATGCGGCCAGTATCACCATCGCGGCGGTAGCTAAAAAAGTTCTCAGGTTCATTAAATGTGCAGCGTCCGCCGCCATACACCTGCGTGATGCCGAGGGTTTGCAGGCGCTGCCTGGCAATCGCATATAAATCACCTAGCCATTTGTCACCCTTGGGTTGAAAGGCAAGCTCAGCCTGCGCGTCTTGCGCCATAAACTGCGCCCTCACCTCGCTGCCAACTTCAAAGGCCTCAGGACCAATCGCGGGACCTAACCAGGCCATAAGTTGGCTAGCCTGCACTGGCATGGCAGCCACTGTTGCTTCAATCACACCATCACACAAACTACGCCAACCAGCATGAATCGCCGCCACAGCCGTGCCCGCCTGATCACACAACAACACCGGCAAGCAATCTGCGGTCATGGTCACACACACCACCTGCTTGCGCGTAGCAAAGCTGGCATCAGCACTTTCCAGACAAGACGACAAAGCGGCGTCGATCACGCGTACGCCATGCACCTGATTGAGCCACACCGGCTCACTGGGCAGGTAGCCGCTCAGTAATTGACGATTAGCCGCGACATGCTGGGGATGGTCTTTGACATGGTCACCTAAGTTCAAGCTGGCATACACACCCGTACTCACCCCGCCATTGCGCGTGGTCTGCAATGCTTTCACATTGACAGGCGCAGGCCAGTCAGGCGTGATGAATGTCAACGCTGCCATCACTCGTCCTCATCGACCCAGTCTTCGTCCAGGTCATCCTCAGACGCATCAAAGTCGTCGTCGCCCCAATCTTCGTCATCGTCACCGACAAACAGGCCGTTTTCATCGACATTAAAATCTGGCGGCGGCAACTCTTCTACCGGTTTGACCACGCGCATGGCTTCCAGCAGCTCACGCATATCGTCGGCCAATTCAATCTGCCATTCCATCGGCTCATTGGTCACCGGGTGAATCAAGCCCAGTTTGATCGCATGTAGCGCTTGGCGCTTAAAGCTACCGATGACTTCGCGCAGCTCTGGCGTCATCATTTTGTGCGGAATAATATTGCCGATGCCATACATCGGGTCACCAACCATGGGCGCTTTTAAATGCTGTAAATGCACGCGAATCTGGTGCGTGCGGCCAGTTTCGAGATTACAGCGCAAATAAGTATTGGTGCCAAAGCGCTCCAGAATCTCATAATGCGTGATGGCTGGGCGACCACGACGAATCACCGCCATTTTGGTGCGATGATGCGGGTGGCGACCCACCGGCTGGTCAACCTTGCCATTACGCCACAATTGCCCCCAGACAATCGCGCGGTACTCGCGCTTGACCGTACGCGCCTGCAACTGGCGCACCAGGCTGGTTTGTGCCTCCAGTGTTTTGGCCACCACCAGCAAGCCACTGGTATCTTTATCCAGCCGATGCACAATCCCGGCACGGGGCACATTTTTGAGTATTGGCCAATGAAACAGCAAGGCATTGAGCAAAGTGCCACTCCAGTTACCGGCGGCCGGATGCACCACCAGCCCGGCGGGCTTATTAACAATGATCAGCGTATCGTCTTCGTAGACTACATCCAGCGGGATATCTTCAGGTTCAAACGCATTTTCCTGCGCATTTTTGGGCGGCGTGATGTCCAGTTTTTCACCGCCCCAAACCTTGGTTTTGGCAGTGGTTGCCTTGCCATCCAGCAAGACCAGTTCCTCTTTGATCCATGCCTGTAATCGGCTGCGAGAATGATCTGGCAACATTTGCTGCAAAGCCAGATCGAGACGCTGCCCGCCGAGATTGCCAGGAACGACCAGATGTAAGGAGGCGCTTTCTTTCATATTTTCAAACAGCATCAGTTATAATGCCCTGAGTTTCCTTTGATAAAACAACATTAAACAACATGCTTCGCATTTTACCGCTTAACACCCTGTTCACGCGTGCTTTTATTTT